>Ga0247844_1000141_pt1 | contig 148449 bp, 91 predicted proteins | sample LaCtaG_FD_192421 | JGI IMG/M metagenome (GOLD analysis project Ga0247844, IMG submission 192421) | Freshwater microbial communities from meromictic Lake La Cruz, Castile-La Mancha, Spain - LaCruzMarch201714.5m_1 | ecosystem: Environmental > Aquatic > Freshwater > Lake | place: Spain: Castile-La...
CAAAACCTCGGACGGTCCGGGAAAACTGCGGCGGGGGCTTCCAGCCGCCGACGGAAATTACGAACGTTCTAGAAACTGCGGCTGGAAGCCCCCGCCACAGTATGTAGGCCGCTGTTGGACGCAACGTGGGGTGGCTTTTGCAACAGTCTGCTTCCGCTTCCGAAGCGACAATCATCGGAACGGGAAGCCGTTCCGCTACGATGTGGATTGATCGGTGAAAGGGTTGCGCCCGGGGCCAAAGCCTGCTGGAATCGCGACACGATGAAGCTTACCTGTCTCGCCCTCGCTCTGCTGGTCACCTCCGCGACCGCCGAAGTGACCCTGGAGAAAAGCCCCGCTGGCGTGCTGGTGAAGGTCGATGGCGAACTCTTTACCGAGTATGTCACTCTCTCCGGGAACAAGCCGATCCTCTGGCCCATCATCGGGCCGACCGGAAAGAAGATGACGCGGGATTATCCGATGCTGAAATCGGAGGGAGAAACCGCCGATCATCCGCACCACCGGTCGCTCTGGTTCACCTTTGACAAGGTCAACGACACGAATTTCTGGGCGGAGCCGGCCAGCCTGACCAAGGGCGGGGACAAGTCCAAGGATGACCCCAAGATCGGACTGCAAAAGCATCGCGAATTCACGAAGGTGGAGAGTGGGAAAGACGCGGGCTCGCTCGTCAGCATTACCGATTGGGTGACGACTGACGGGAAGAAGGTCCTCGAGGACGAACGCCGCATCACCTTCAGCGGCACCAAGGACGTTCGCATCATCGACTTCGACATCGACCTGAAGGCCACCGAGGGCGACGTCGATTTCGGCGACAGCAAGGAAGGCGTCTTCGGCGTTCGTGTGCCCACCAGTATGGATGTCGAGCCGAAGGTCGACAAGGCGGCCGAGCCCGGTCACATCATCAACAGCGAGGGTTTGGCGGATGCCACGGCTTGGGGCAAGCCAGCGGCTTGGGTCGATTACCACGGCCGGGTCGGCGCAGAGCATCTCGGGATCGCTATCCTCAATCATCCATCCAGCTTCCGCTACCCGACCACGTGGCATGTGCGGACTTACGGACTCTTCGCGGCGAATTGCTTCGGGCTGCAGGCGTTCAACAAAGACGCCCAGCCGGGGGATCATCATCTGCCGAAAGGCCAATCGCTGAAATTCGCCTACCGCGTCATCTTCCACGTGGGCGACCAGGAGACGAGCAAGATCGCCGATGCGTTTGCCGTCTACGCCAAAGAGGCGAAGTGAGCGGTCACTTGATGAGGCGGATCGTCAAGGGGTAGCGGTAGGCTTGGCCCTCGTTGGCCTTCATGGCGGCGAGGATGGGGACAATCAAGTCCACGATGCCCATGACCACGAGCAGTGGTCCGATTATGAAAAGGTAGTCTGCCATGAAGGAGGGCTTGATCCAAGGTCTAAGTGATCAGTGGGCGGATCCCGCCGATCTGGAAATTTCCCATTGGACAAATCAGGCACCAAGCACAATCGGGTAATGGAGCGGGGAGGCAGGAGATGAGATCGTTCTTCGAGTTGCCGGAGTATCAGATTTTCCACGTCCTGAGGGATGGGGCATCTGAGCCGTGGGGACCTTACAGCCAGGACCAACTGGTCCAGCTCCTCAATGAGAACTCCGTCTCCCGGTCTGATTATGTGTTTTATCCAGGGCTAGGCGACTGGAAACGGATCCACGAGGTGTTCGATTTCCATGACCAGCTCGCCAATTTCGAGAGCGAGGGCCATGACCCGGCCTTGTTGAACCTTGCCTTTGAGGAGCTCTCCCAGCTCTGCGGAGAACAGGAGGACCTCTACGACATCGTCATCCAGGAGAAATCCCTGCTCGGAAGCCGACGGACCGATGTGGTTGCCTTGGGGAGTCGCGGAGTTTGGGTGGGCACCCTCGGGCGAAGAGGCGGTTTCCGCGGGAGCCGCCTCGATTGGGAAGAGGTCCGTCAGGTCGCGGCGCGTTATCCATCCCGCTGGGATTTGGGTACGCTCACCTTCGACCTCTCATGCGGCGGCCGGCTTGAAGTGAAGCGGATTCAGCGTCGCCAACTACGGCGCTTTATCGCTTTGTGGCGTCAGTTGGCTGCCGAGCGCTGGCAAGACCGTTGGCGTCGCCCGCTTCCCCCTTTAGTCCCCGCGTAATTCAGCGGAACGCTACGGGAAGAGCTGCCTTGAGACGGTCGAGCAACTTGCGGTGAGCCTCGTCGACTTTGGCACCTTCCAAGGTCTCCCGAAGGTCCCGGTAAGTCAATGTCCAGGCCAGCGACTTCCGGTCTGCGGCCAGCTTTGTTCCGGTCGGATCCACAAAGACATCGAAGAGTTGGAAGCTCTCCAGAAGCTCTTCCCCGCTGCTGCGAAAGAAATCCGCAATCGCCTGGCTGGGAAGATCGGCCGGAGCCTCGATCGCCACATCCCGGGTCATCGCGGGAAAACGAGGCAACGGTGCGAAAACCGCCTTCGTTTCGAGCGCGCCCATCAGTTTCTTGAGGTTGAGTTCCGCGATGAGCACCGGCTGATTCAGGTCGATCGCCCGACCGGCGGCCGGATGGATCAATCCGGCAAGACCAACGGCGACTCCGCTGACCTTGACCTCGGCGGCCAGGAGGAGACGTGGATCGCTCACGGGAATCAAATCTACGGTGCGTCCGGGGCAGAGCTGTTCCAAGAGACCACGAAGGGAGGCGAAATCGATAAGATCTGGACGTGGCTCCCGCCAGGACAAGGGTTCGTGGCGACCGGTTGCGAGGAGCGCGAGGTGCTGCAGCTCGATCGATTGGCCCTTGGGGGATGCGACAAAAACGGTGCCCATCTCGAACAAACGCAAATCGCTGGTCCCCATCCGCACATTGTGTTCCGCCACCCGGAGGAGAGCCGGAAGCAATCCTGGACGCAGGTAGGTGTGCGGCTCCGTCATCGGATTCTTGACCCGCAACGGCGAGAGATTGCGATGCTGCGTCCCCAAATCGGAGGCGAGCTGCGCTTCGCTGATTAGCTTGATCGTTTGGCACTCCTGGAAGCCGAGATGGCTGAGGCGGAGGCGGAGGTTGCGGCGGAAATCGTATTCCAGGTCCGCTCGTGATGGCGGCACAAAGGGGGCCGCGACTCGTCCCGGGATTCGGTCCAGGCCGTAAACCCGGGCCACTTCCTCCACCAAATCGACCGGGCGGCGCAAATCGAGCCGATAGCTGGGGATGCGCCAACCGCCGGATTCCTTCTTCAGTCCAAGCGACTTGAGAATTCGGGCGATTTCCGTGTTCGGTAAAGGGTGTCCGATGAGACGACGGCAGTAGGGAATTTCCATCGCCACCGTGAACTCCGAATTGGGCAACTGACCCACCGAGGCGGGTCGGGCTTCCGCCGTTCCCCCAGCCAATTCGAGGATCAGCTGGGTGGCCGCTTCCGAAGCTCCGGTCACCTGCGCCGGATCGATGCCGCGCTCGAACCGGTAGCTGGAATCCGTGTGAATGCCGTGACGATGGGAAGTGCGGCGGATCAGGGACGGCGTGAAGTAGGCTGCCTCCAGGAGAATGTCCGTGGTGGTTTCCGTCACGCCGCTCGGCGCTCCGCCCATCACGCCAGCCAAGGCCAGGGCCGTTTTGGAATCGGCGATGACACAGTCGTCTGGGTTCAGTAGATAGGTTTGGCCGTCGAGCGCGGGGAATTCCTCGCCTTCGGTGGCCCGGCGCACCCGGATGCCACCTTTGATCCGGGCTAGGTCGAAGGCATGGAGTGGCTGCCCCATCTCCATCAGAATGAAATTGGTGATGTCGACGACGTTGTTGATCGGGCGCAGTCCGATGGCCAGGAGCTTGTCTTGAAGCCAAGCGGGGCTCGGGCCGACCTTCACTCCGCGGATGATCCGGGCGCTGTAGAACGGACAGGTTTCCTGATCGCTGATCGTGACTTCTGTCGCTTTGGCGGAGCGGCTTTCCACCGTCGTGGGGAACACCGGCGGGCGTCGCAAACGGAGGCCGGTGAGGGCGGCCAACTCCCGGGCCAAGCCGAGATGGCTCAAGAGATCTGGCCGGTTTGGGGTGACTTCCAAATCGAAGACCGGCGGATGGACTTTCTCGAACGGTGTTCCTGGAACCAAGTCTCGGGGCAGGATAAGGAGGCCCGCAGCGTCTTCGGACAATCCGAGTTCACGGGCGCTGCAAAGCATACCCTGGGATTCCACGCCCCGGAGCTTCCCGGTCTTGATCACCATCTCGCCGATCTTTGCCCCCGGCAAAGCTAGGGGGACATGATCGCCGGCCTCGTAATTCTTCGCTCCGCAAACGATTTGGCGGAGGGAAGCACCGCCATCGTTCACCCGGCATACGCTCAGTTTGTCCGCATCGGGATGCCGTTGGAAGGATTCGATCCGGGCCACGACGACGTGTTCGGGCACGCTGCTGATCCCTTCCACCTCGATGCCGGCGGCGGTCAAAAGGGCGGCCATTTCCGTGACGGACTTGCCGGAAAGATCAAGGTGATCGTTGAGCCAGCTCAGCGAGGCTTTCATGAAATCGGGACTCTCAAGCGAACTGGCGCAGGAACCGGACGTCGTTCTCGTTGAACAACCGTAGATCCGGAATGCCATATTGAATCATCGCGAGCCGGTCCACGCCCATTCCGAAAGCGAAGCCGGTGACCCGCTCCGGATCGAAGAGGTCGTCGCCACGCGTTTTGCACACCGCAGCGAAGACGGCGGGATCGACCAAGCCGCATCCAGCGATCTCCACCCATCGCTCCGCCCGTCCAACGGTCTTGAGCTTCACATCGATTTCGAAACTCGGTTCCGTGAACGGGAAGAAGTGTGGGCGAAAGCGAACCTCTGTCCCGGCACCGAAGATCACTTGGAAGAACGCTTCCAAGGTGCCCTTCAGATCCGCGAGGCTGACTTCGCGATCGACATAGAGCCCTTCGAGCTGGGTGAACGAGATCGAATGAGTTTCGTCAATCTCATCCCGCCGGAAGGCCGTCCCGGGGGCGATGATGCGCACCGGCAAGGCGGAAACGCTCTCCATGGTGCGGATCTGCACGCTGGAAGTGTGGGTGCGCAGGAGGTTGCCGCCGGGGAAATAATAAGTGTCCGACTCTTTGCGTGCCGGGTGATCCGGGGGCGTGTTCAGGGCGTCAAAGCAATGCCACTCAGTTTCGATCTCCGGGCCCTCGGCGATCGCGAAGCCCATTCTGCGCAAGGTATCGACCGCGCGGTCGAGGACCTGGGAGAGTGGATGAAGCGTCCCGCGATGCAGCGGTCTCGCCGGCAATGTGGGATCGATTCCCCGGGCCGCCTGAGAGTCCCTGGCAGCCAAGAGTTCGGCCACGCGAGCGTCCACCGCAGCGGTGATCGCCTGGCGGACCTCGTTGAGCTTTTGGCCGAACGCCGGCCGATCCGACGGCGCGATGTCCTTCATCCGCGCCGCAGCAGCGGTCAGGGCACCTTTCTTGCCGAGATATCGGATCCGGAACTCCTCAAGGACGCTTTCGTCGGGAATTTCCGACGCTTCGGCCAAGGCGGAGCGGTGGATCTGCTCGAGTTCCTCCAACATGGCGGCTTGTTTCCGCCCGATGTCAGGCTGCCGCTGCGGCTTTGCTTTCGAGGGCTTGCTTGGCGGATGCGATGACCTTGGCAAAGCCTTCGGCATCATGGATGGCCATGTCCGACAACACCTTGCGATCAAGTTCGATTCCGCCGGCCTTGAGTCCCTCGATGAAGCGGCTGTAGGTGATGCCTTCCCCGCGGCAAGCAGCATTGATCCGTTGAACCCAGAGGTTGCGGAAGTTGCGCTTGTTGTTCTTGCGGTCCCGATAATGATACTGCTTTGCCTTGCGGACGGCGTCCTTGGCGGTGGTGATCAGTTTGGAACGTCCTCCGCGGAAGCCTTTGGCTGCTTGGAGGATACGCTTGCGCCGCTTACGGCTCGCTGGGGAATTGGTTGCTCTTGGCATGGATCTATCGGTGAACGGGTCGTTTGTTGCCCTCGATCCCCTGTCTCACCCGTTCCGAGGGACCGGCTGATCGCTCAACCAGTCGAGACAGTGTAATCGGACCCGCCGAGGCAGGTAATCGAAGGAAATCCTCCGAATCGCTTTAGGGGAAGATCAAGCTCTCCGCTTTCTCAATGAGAGAACGGAAGATTCGCCTTGATGCGGCTGATGTCCGCATCGGAAACAAGCGCTGACTTTCCAAGACTGCGCTTGCGCTTCCGGCTCTTGCTTTCCGCAAGGTGACGCTTGCCCTGCTTACGCCGTAACAATTTGCCGGTTCCGGTCACCTTGAAACGCTTCGCAACGGACTTGCGGGTCTTTGCCTTGCCTCCTCTTCTAGCCATGGGGTGTGGAAAGTAGCTGGTCCGAGCTAAGGTGCAACGCCTTTTTTGAAGAGACCGTCAGTTCTTGGGAATGGTTCTCATCGCACTTGCTCTAACATGATGCAAAAGTTGGTTGCATTCTTGCGAAGAGTGAAGATCGGTTGGACCGAGTAATAAATGGTTGTTAAGAAAGTAAATTCCCCTACCATTCAAGTTGCACCCCGCCACTCAAACCCACTCGCACGCCATGACTACGCTCGTCCAGCTCAATTCCCAGATCGAGCAACTCCGCCTCGTCAACCACTACCTGCGCACCGCGATCAATCAGGTTGAGGAAGCCGTGGTCATCATCGGTTCCGCTCCTCTTGACCTGCCCGGGCCGCGCATTTACTTCGCCAATCAGGCGGCGGTGGACTTGACCGGATTGGCCGAAACCGAGCTCGTCGGGGCGAGTATCGCGAGCCTTTATGAGCCGGGCCGGGTTGCGGAGTTGCTCGCCAAGCTCCCGGTGGTTGCGGAAAAGCGTCGCACCTTCCAAACCGAAAAGAATCTCCAGCTAAAGAGTGGGCGACTTCCCTGTCGCTGGACCATCAGCAGCTTGGTGGATCTCGACGGAACCCCGCTGCATTACGTTCTCACTTTCCGGCCAGTGCGCGATCACGCCGCTCGGGGGATGACGCCAGCCGCCCAACCCGACGGAGGCGTCGACGCGTTCGTTGAGCGCAGTCGGCTCGAAGCGTTGGCGATGGCGACTGCCGGGGTGGCACATGATTTCAATAACGTCCTTACGACGATCCAGGCCAATCTTTCCCTGGCCCGCCTCGCCACATCGGCCATGGATCGCGCCAGAAAGCCGATCGAGGAGGCCGCGTTTGCAGCCGAAAGCGCCAAGGCTCTTTCCAAGCAGCTTCTCACCTTTGCCAAGGGGGGCGTTCCCACCCGTCGGCAGGTGGATCTCGGGCAACTGGCGCGCCGCGCGGTCCGCTTGGCCCTGGTCGGCTCCAACGTGAAGTGCGACCTCAGCATTTCCAACGATCTCTGGGGCGCGGAGGTGGAGGAAACGCAGATTCTCCAAGTCATTCACAATCTTCTCACGAATGCCCGTCAAGCCATGCCGAAGGGCGGAGTGGTCCGGGTCATCTGCGAGAATGTCCTGGTGAACGACGACAGCGGATTGAATCTCGAAGCCGGCCCCTACATCGCCATCGCGATCCGGGACCGTGGTTGTGGCATCTCTGAGGAGAATTTATCCCGTGTCTTCGAGCCATTCTTCACCACGAAGTCGACCGGAACCGGAATGGGATTGGCCACCTGCCTGCTGGTGACGAACCGGCACAAGGGCACCATCACGGTAACGTCCAAGGTCAACGTCGGCACCGAATTCAAAGTCTATCTGCCTGCCTCTGGCCTCCGGCCCCAGTCTCAGGAAACCTTCGATCCCGGCGAAGTGGTGGCGGGCGACGGATCCGTCCTGGTGGTTGATGACCAGGACGGAGTCCGTCACGTGGCCGTCAGCATCCTTCAGGCATTGGGCTACGATGTGGTCTCGGCCTTGAGTGGAGAGGAGGCTCTCCAGATGTATGCGATGAGGATGCACATGGGTCGGCCGATTTCTGCCGTGCTCATGGACATGACTTTGCCTGGGGGGATGAGCGGGGATGAAGCAGTTCAGGAGATCCGGAGATTGGATCCTTTGGTCCGTCCCGTGGCCACCAGCGGCTACTTTGAAGAAGGGACGGTGGAGGAACTCCTCGGCCAAGGCTACGTTGGCATTCTGCCTAAGCCGTACACTGCGGAAACGCTCTCCAAAGTGATGGCTGCCGCGCTCAGCTCCTGACGGCTTCTGGTTCGAAGTGACGTTTGATCCACCCGAGGTAGCCGAGGAAGGCTGCCCCGGTTACGGCGACCACAACCCAGCAACTCTGCAGGAAAGAGCCGAAGTTTTCCATCATGCCGGGTGGAAGATCCTGCTCGAACTTCGCTCGTTCCGCTTCCGGCATCGGGATCAGATTCAGGGCGGCGCGAAAGATGGCAGGGAAATCGGAGCGCAGGTGAGCGAGGCAGATCAAGCCGGTGCCTACGATGGTTCCGGCGCACAGCACCCACCAGCCAATCGGGTTCATCCGCGCCACCAGCCAAGTGCTTAATGTCACCAATAAGGCGACAGTCAGTCCTGCGGAGAGGACGGCTGCGCCATTCCAGCCCAGTTCCGGTGGAAGCAACGTCACCAGGCCCGGGATCAAGGGTAGGGCTGTGAGGGCCTGGAGGCTCCAGACTGCCAGAGTCAGGAAAAGAGGCAGGACCTCGATGGGGATCCGGTCGGTCCAGTTTGGTCCGGGATCGAGTTGCTCGCAGGTGAGCCGGACATTGCGTAAGCTGAAGAGCACGATCAGCGCCACCCCCGGGGTGGCCGACATGGCATAGCTGATCAGATTCATGACTACCTGGATCGCCATGCTGAAGGCGACACTTCCCGTTCCCGGCGCACCTCCCGGACCGGGGATGGCGATCGACTCGACCCAAGTCATCAGGGCAGGAAGCATGGAGAGAAAGCCGATGAACTGGAGGGCCACACTTCCGCACCAGCCCCAGCCCGCCGCGAGGAGGAGCTTGCGCGCCCAGCGCCTGCCCTGGATGGTTCCGATCCCCAGCCAGATCAGTGCCGCCGATGCCGTGAGGCAGGAGACAGCCGCGCTGACGACGGCGGGGGCAATCAGGGGTTGAAAGCGGTGAACGGCTTGGGTCAGAGCTTCCAGGGCGGCCCGTTCCTCCTCGGCAACCTCTGGCGGGGTGAACTTGGCAAAAGGCATGGTGGCGAGCATCGTCACGCCAAAGCCGCCCCCGCAGAGAATGCCCAATCCCAGAAGGCAGATCAGGCCGCCGATGATGGCCAGAAGAATGCGGCTTTCTTGGATGACCGCTGGAGAGACGACGGCTGGAGGAGGCGGGGGCGGGGTCATCGGGCGTCAGCCTAGCGAGGTCCGGAGCCGGAGACAAGAGGCTTTCCGAGGGGGCTGATCGGCCAAAAGCCGTCCCGTCCAAACTCACCCAAGCTTGAACGGGACGGCATACACCACTGCGGAACTTCCAGAGAATCAGGAAGTTAGCGGCCTTGGCTGAATCGCGTTGCAGGGGTATGCTAGGAAAGATGACTTAAATGTCAACCTTACTTAATAATTTTTCCGAATTGATTCACTCACAAGGGGCTTTCCTTGATTTTTGCCTGGTCCCCCCGTTCAATCCTCCCCTCACGATGACCTCCCAGGATCGCCTCGACCAGCTCTTCGAATACCTCCGCTTTGCCAGCATTTCCACGGACCGGGCTTATGCCGGGCAGGTGCGGGATTGCGCGGGGTTCCTCATGCGGAAATTTGCCGGCATGGGCCTCGCCCCGGAGTTGCATGAAACGCCGGGTCATCCAGTGGTCGTGGCTCGTTCGGCTACCAAGCCGGGGCGGCCCACAGTTCTCATTTACGGGCATTACGACGTCCAACCGGTCGATCCCGTTAGTCTCTGGACCTCGCCGCCGTTTGAGCCGGTGGTCCGGGACGGGGTGATTTTCGCCCGGGGATCGACCGACAACAAGGGGCAGAATCTGGCGCACATTCTCGGGGTAGAGCAGACTTTGGCGGAGGACGGTGATCTGCCGGTGAACGTCATTTTCCTCATTGAGGGGGAGGAAGAGATCGGGAGCAAACACCTGGCTCCGTTCCTTGAATCCCATCGCGCGGAACTGGCCTGTGACGTCATCGCCGTGTCCGACACCGGGATGATCGGGCCGGGCGTGCCGACGTTGACTTACGGGTTGCGTGGCATCGCTTGTTTGGAGTTCATCGTGCGCGGGCCGGCCTTCGATCTCCATTCCGGAATCTATGGGGGAGGGGTGGCCAATCCAGCGATGGTCGCCGCCCAGCTCGTTGCGGGATTGAGCGATGCCTTTAGCGGGAAGATTCGCGTCCAAGGCTTCTGCGATGCGGTCCGCCCGCTCCAAGATTGGGAGCGCAAGACCTGGGCACGTCTCCCGGATGCCGACAAGGCGCTGCTTGAGCAGACCGGCGTGCCCGCTTTGTTCGGCGAGGAAGGGTTCGATTCCTACGAACGCCGCTGGGCGCGACCGACCATCGAGATCAACGGGATCGGCAGTGGCTACCAGGGGGAAGGGTCCAAGACGGTGATCGGCAAGGAAGCCATGGTGAAGATCTCCTGCCGCCTCGTGCCCGACCAAGACCCGGCGGAAATCCTCCAGTTGGTGGGAGATCACTTGCGGAAGAATTGTCCGCGCTCGGTGAAGCTCGAAGTCGTGCCCGGGCACACCGGGATGCATTATGTGATGGACCCGTTCTCCCCCCACGGGCTGGCCGCGCAAAACGCGTTGCGGGCCACGTTCGGTGCGGATCCGATGCTGATCCGGGAAGGCGGGAGCATCCCAATCATCCGGAGCTTCAAGGACATCCTCGGCGTTGATACCCTCATGTTGGGCTTGGCCTTGCCGGACTGCATGGCGCATGCCCCTGATGAGAATTTTCCGGTGGCGAACTTTGAAGCCGGGATTCGGATGAACCGGGCATTGCTCAAGGAACTCGCGAAATGAGCGCGGAAGTCGTCGCCACGGTGACCCGGCCGGAAGACCTCGAATATCTCCGATCAACCCCGACCATCGCGGACGAAATCGACTGGTTCGAGTTTCGGCTCGACGATCTTCGGGAACACCTGGATGAGGCGGAGGCTCTCGCGGTCGGACTCAAGGGGCGTTTGCTCATCACCGCGCGCCATCCGGCTGAGGGCGGGAAGGGTGACTTGGATGAGGCAACCCGCTTTGCCATGCTGGAACGCTTTTTGCCGTTTGCGGCCTGGATGGACCTGGAACTGCGGACGGTGCCGGGTGCCGGAGAGTTGATCGCCAAAGCCCAAGCCGCCGGAGTGAAGGTCGTCGGATCGTTCCACGATTTCGAGGCGATGCCGCTGGATGCGGTGCTTGGAAAGAGCATCGCCGCCGCGATGGAACATGGCCTGGATGCGGTAAAGCTAGCGGTCCGGATGGAACGGATCGCAGACGTCTTCGTCCTTGCCGCGATGGTGGAATCCAGCCCGATCCCGGTTTCCGCGATGGGCATGGGTCCGGTGGGGAAACTCTCAAGGCTGGTCTTGGCCAAGGCGGGCTCGATCCTCAACTACGGATATCTCCTGGAACCAAACGCCCCCGGGCAGTGGGAGGCCCGGGAGCTGAAAAGACTGATCGGTCAGATCTGACCGATCTTACTTCTTCACCTTCGCCCAAGTATCCTTGAGTGCCACGGTCCGGTTAAACACCGGCTTGCCGGCCTTGCTGAGCCGGGTGTCCACGCAGAAATACCCGATCCGCTCAAACTGAACGCGATCCCCGGGCTTCGCCTTGGCCAAGCTGGGCTCCAGCATCGCTTTCGGGATCACCTTCAACGACTCCGGATTGAGCAACGAGGTGAAGTCGTCGCCGACTTGCTCCACCGTGAACAACCGGTCATAGAGGCGCACTTCCGCCGGGAAGGCATGGGCGGCGGAGACCCAGTGGATTGTGCCCTTCACTTTGCGCCCGTCGGGGGGATTTTCCCCGCCTCGGGTCAAGGGATCGTGGGTGCAGCGCAGTTCGGCGACATTGCCGCTCGCGTCCTTGATGACCTCCTCGCACTTGATCCAATACCCGTAACGGAGCCGGACTTCCTGGCCGACGGTGAGCCGGAAGTAGTTTTTCGGCGCGTTCTCCATGAAGTCATCGCGCTCGATGTAGAGTTCCCGGGAGAAAGGAACGATCCGGGTGCCTAGTGACGGATCTTCCGGATTGATGAGTGCTTCCATCTCTTCGACCTCACCTTCTGGAAAGGTCGTGATCACGACCTTGATCGGATCAAGGACGGCCATCACGCGCGGGGCGGTCGCGTTGAGATCGTTGCGGACGGCGTGCTCCAAGAGCGCCACATCGGTCAGCCCGGTAAACTTCGTCATCCCGATGGTTTCGATGAATTTGCGGATGGCTCCGGGCGTGTAACCGCGGCGACGCAGGCCTGACAAGGTGGGCATCCGGGGATCGTCCCAGCCATCGACGAGCTTCTCGGTGACGAGTTGTTGGAGCTTGCGCTTGCTCATCACCGTGTAGGTGAGATTGAGCCGGGCGAACTCGATTTGCCGCGGCTTGGCTGGCACGGAACAGTTGTTCACGAACCAGTCGTAAAGCGGTCGGTGGTTCTCGAATTCCAACGAGCAAAGGGAATGGGTGATCCCCTCGATCGCATCGGAAAGCGGGTGGGCGAAATCGTACATCGGGTAGATGCACCACGCATCCCCGGTGCGGTGATGGTGCGCCCGGAGGACCCGGTAGAGGGTTGGATCGCGCATGATGACGTTGGGGTGAGTCATGTCGATCTTGGCGCGGAGGACGGCGGCCCCTTCGGCGAATTCCCCGGCCCGCATCTTCGCGAAAAGAGTGAGGTTTTCCTCGACAGTCCGATTGCGGAAGGGGCTTTCCCGGCCCGGCTCGGTCAAGTTGCCCCGATACTCCCGCATCTGATCGGCGGTCAGTTCATCGACGTAGGCCATGCCTTTCTCGATGAGTTCCACCGCGTGGCCGTAGAGCTGCTCGTAGTAGTCGGAGGCGTAATAGAAGTGCTTGCCCCAATCGAAGCCCATCCAGCGGACATCTTCCTGGATGGAGTCGACGTACTCGACGTCCTCCTTCACCGGATTGGTGTCGTCCATCCGGAGGTGGCAACGGCTTCCGGGGACTTCGAGGGCGAGCCCGAAGTCGAGGCAGAATGCTTTGGCGTGGCCGATATGAAGATAGCCGTTCGGTTCGGGCGGGAACCGGGTGACCACGTGGTCGTGTTTCCCCGACTTCAAGTCTTGGAGGACAATCTCGCGGATAAAGTCCCGGGGTTCGAGAGCGAGGGGGGCGGGGGCTTCTGGCATGGAGTGGGAATTTTCGGTCAGCCTCTCATGAACGCAAAGAGAAAGGGAGGCGCTTGCTTATTGTTGGGGAATGAGTTTGATGGGGGCGTTCTTATGCGCCCCTACTTGTTTGCCTTCGCTCTTACGTTCTTGCAATCGTTGGCTGCCGCCGATCCGGTTGCTCTCACCTTGGGAGATTTCACCAGCCTCAAGGGCGAGGCTCCGTCGGAGAAGTGGGTGGCCGAGGCCGACGGCACCATTCACCTCACTGGCAAAGGGGCGGGCTATCTCCTTTCCAAGGGCGAGTATGAGAACTTCGAACTCGAATGGGAATGGAAGATCGTTCCCGGCGGAAACAACGGGGTCAAATACTGGGTCACCAAGATCGGCGAAAAAGGAGAATTGCTGGGCATCGAGTACCAGATGATCGACGATGAAGGCAATGAGGACGGTCGCAAAGGCGGTGTCCGTTCCACAGCCGCGCTTTACGACATCGTGCCTCCGCTTGCCGACAAGGCTTACAAACCCGCTGGCGAATGGAACACCAGCAAAGTCATCGTCGATCACGGCAAGATTCAGCATTGGCTCAACGGCAAGCTCGCCGCCGAGGCCGACACCACCGCGCCGGAATGGAAAGAGCGCGTCGCCCTGAGCAAGTTCAAGACGAAGGTGGGCTTCGCTCCGGGCAAGGGCAAAATCATGCTCACCGAACACGGCGCGGAAACCTGGTTCCGCAATCTTCGCGTGACCGCGAAATAAGGTCAGTCCGGGATCTGCCGGAAGATGGCGCGGAGGGTTTCCCCCCGGGCGGGGGCGATGCTTTCCACCCAGCTGATTTTGCCCGCCAAGTGATCCCGGAAATTTGGGTGAGCCTCGCGGTTTTGGGACTCCAGTCCGTGGCGAAGACAGTTCGTCAAGGTGGCCTTGAGGCGGTCCCATTCGCGGCGATCGATGTTGGGTGATTCATTGAGGATGACTCCGGCGGCCTTCTGCCGCTGGCTCGTGTGCATCACCCGGGTCTTGCGCGGGTTCGGGCGAAATCCTTCCTGTGAGATGACGCGAATCACCGCAATCTGGAAGCGATTCGCCGCGCGCGCGAATTGCTCGCCTCCGGAGAAGAGCAGATCGTCGGCGTACCGCGTATAGGAGGCTTCGGTCGCTTGGGCCAGGCCAGATAGGCGGCAGTCCAACCGGAACGCCGCGAGGTTGGCGAGGGTAGGGGAACTGGGCGCGCCTTGTGGCAAGTGTGGCGTGCGGAGACGTTGGCGTTCGAGCATGGTCAGGTGCGCGGGCAACGAGGAGGAGGGCGTGGGATGCGTGGTCAGGCGGGTCAACACCTGCGCCACATGTTCGGGATAGCCCGCGTTCAGGAAAATCCGGAAAATGCGGGCGGCGGTGACCGACGGAAAGAAATCCGCGAGGTCGATCTTGAGCACCACGTTCTGTCCGGTGTGGGGAGCGATGAACTGCCGGATGGACCCTCCGGGCCGGAATCCGTGACAGGCTTCGTGGACAGGGATGTGATGAAGGAGCGCGTCGAGGATGCGCCGTTGAGTTCGCTTGAGGAGAGGCTTGGGGGATTCCAAAAGGCGCCAGCCCCCACGTCGTTTGGGAATCCAGCGATGATGGTAATGGTCTTTTCCTCCATGTCGGGTGAGCCAGAGGAGTTGGCTGGTCTCCAAGCCAAGCCATTCGGCGGTGTCGGCGAGCCTGGTCAAGGAGGGGAGTTGCCAGCTTTGGGGCGCGCCGAGGGCGGGGACCATCGATGACTCCCAAAGCCACGATCCGGCGAGAGCTACCTTTCCCTTGGACCGGGCCCTGCTGAAGCGGGCGGAACTCCGGATCGCATTGCGGATCTCCCGTTCCGGAGGGCGGTTGGGGCTCCCGAATTCAGCCAGCAAGTCACGAACGAGCGGACGGAGCCAACGGGGGCGGGAACCGAGCAATCCAGCCGCCCGGCTCATCATGGGATCCTCTTCGAACGCCCCGGAGGCAAGCACGGCGGCCAAGAGCCGGATGGAAGTATTCCGGGACGACATGGGAAGTGATCGGCTGGCGGAGGGCGTCCAACGAGTCTGGTCCATCGTGGGCAGTTCTACCGCTTGCGGTAGTTGCGCCCTCGATCTGAGGTCCGGAGGCTTGTCGATGCCCCGGGGTAACCCCGGAGATGCCTTGGTTTGTCGAAACGCACCGCAGCCTGCTTGGAATCCCATCCGCCAGTCGACTTGGCGTGACAATAGCCGGACGTCGCAACCCTGGCTACAGCAAAGTCAGTCCCACGGAATTTGGCTTGGAGGGAGAGCGTCGAGCGATTTGGGCCATGTGGAACCGGCCTCCAGACCGGCTCCGAGTGCACGCTTATAGAGGTAGAGGTGGGCAGGCTCGGGGCCTTGTCCCGCGTCCACTTCGCACTCGATCATCGTGTAAACCCCGGTATCGATCTCTTCCAACCAATCAATCCGGCGCAGGCAGGCGGAGTCGATCTGCCACAACTCGCCTTGAATCTGATAGGCACCGTCAGAACCGGCATCGACAACTCCGGGAAATCCGCCGCAGTCAAACATCCGGAACCTGGGCACGGTGCGCGCTTCTCCGAGGAATTCCTGTCCCGCGAGGAAGTGATGATTGGAGAATCCGCGCTTGAGGCTGCCGTAGACGAAGAGCTTCATGAAATGGATTATTGAACGAAGATTCCTCTCACCGATGGACGTTGAGATCTCTGATTCGTGCCTCCAGTTCTTCAATCTTTTGCAGGAGGGGAGCAACGGCGGTTTCTACTTCGGCAGTCGTGAAACGCGGGGTGATGAACTTGGGACAGTTCCAGTCGTAGCTGAGGATGTCGATGAGAAAAATGCGCTCCACTTTTGCGGCATGGCCGAGGGGGGGCGCGACCTTGTCGGCCAGTTCCGGGTGTTCGCGGGCGTCGAAGACGCAGGCGTGGCCCAGGATTTTGACCCGCTCGCGCTTCGGGTAGTCCATCAAAAAGAGCGCGACCCGGTCCTGTTTCGAAATGCTGCCGACACTGATCATCTGGCGGTTTCCGCCGTAGTCGGCAAAGCCAATCTGATGGGGCCCGAGCACGCGGAGAAAACCGGACGGTCCGCCACGATGTTGGATGTAGGGCCATCCGTTTTCCGTGATCGTGGCTAGGTAGAAGCTGTCGCGACTTTCGATAAACGCGGTTTCACCCTCGCCAAGAGCTTCGGACTCCGGGGCCTCCTCCGTGGTGGCATAAGCCCTCCCATAGTAATGGCGCTCAGCGTCAAGGACGGCGGGCGTGAGGACGGTGTGCATAAATCGATCTGCCATGATTTCGGTAGGTCAGGAGATTCGGTCCCAGCGGAATTTTCGGTCCGCTTCGGTGATTGCTTCATCGTTGATACTCGCGAAACGGCGGGCCATGTAACCGTGGTCGTCGAACTCCCAATTCTCGTTTCCATGACTGCGCCACCACTGACCGGCGTCGTCGTGCCACTCATACTCGAAACGCACCGCGATGCGGTTCCCGGTGAAAGCCCAAAGTGTCTTCTTGAGCCGATAGTCTTGTTCGCGAACCCACTTGGCCTTGAGGAACGCGACGACTTCGGCACGGCCATTGAGAAAGACATCCCGATTTCGCCACTCGGTGTCCTCCGTGTAGGCCAGTGAGACCCGTTCGGGATCCCGGCTGTTCCAAGCGTCTTCCGCCGCCTGGACTTTCTTGAGCGCGGATTCTTCGGTGAAGGGAGGCAATGGGGGGCGCGGATTCATGGCTAGAATAGAAGAACGGGATCAGGCCTCGCCGCCGAAGCTGACAAAGTCGTCCAGATCAAGATAATCGAACGTGCCGCCGAGGTCTTCCCGAGCCGGATTGAGACGCTTGATTTGGTCAGTGAACCATTCGCGCATTTCGATATCGTTGAAAGAGACCGTCTCGGTCCAGTTGGCCCACTGGCTGATCTCCAGGCTGGTCCGCTGGTGGGGCGCGTTGGCATTGACCCAAAGCAGAATTTCCCAGTCGCCCTCCCCCAGTGCAACCTGTTCGAGAAGCACCTCGGGGGAGAGGCCGGTGAAGCGGAAGAAGTGGCCGTCGTTCGGATTGTTGTAGATATACTCCCCGGCACATCCGGCGATGGTCGCACGGGCTTTGTCGAGAAGCCGGGGCAGGATCGTGTAACCGCCGAGGCGGACGCGGGGGCTGCGGGGCGGGCGTTTAGTGAGGTCGGGAGCTTTCATCTTCCGTTAAGATGTCCCATCCGCGACAAGGTGGTAATGCGGATTTTGGCGTTGCGGTTATGCATGAAATGCATAGCATGTGGTGGATGATCGATCGGATTCGCGCACTGCTGGTGGTCGTTGAGGAAGGGAGCATCAACCGCGCTTCGGTCAGGCTCCGGATCACCCAGCCGGCCTTAAGCCGACGGATTAAATCCCTCGAGGACGAGTTGGGCGGTCGCTTGCTGGAGCGTGAGAGCAGCGGGGTGAAGCCGACCGGTCTTGGCCACAGCCTCATCAAGGCAATGACGCCGGTCCTCCAATCCTACGAAGCCGCACTCGCCGAAGTCCGACGGGATGCTCGCGGTCTGCGTTCGGAGTTGCGGATCGGCTACCTCATCTCGGCGGCCCAGGCCGTGCTCACCCCCGCGCTTGAGCGGTTGCGGCAGGGGCACCCTGATCTGAAGCTCAAGTTGCATGACATGTCGCCACGGGAACAGATCGATGCACTGCGGGCGGGTGACATCGATATCGCCCTGATCGGCCAGGAAGGGGCTACCGCGATCCGAGATTTTCACAGCGCCAAACTCTCCTCCGTCCGGGTCTGTGCCGCAGTCGCCTCTTCCGATCCTCTCGCCCGGCGGCCGAGTCTTGCGCTCGACGATCTCAAGGACAAGGACTTTATCGGCATTGACGAGGATCAAGTGCCCGGTCGAAACCGTTGGATGAGCTCACTCTGTCAGGCGGCCGGATTTAAGCCCCGGTTTGTCGGGATGATCGATGGCATCACCGAGGTGCTTTCCGAGGTCGTTGCAGAGTCCGCCGTGACGCTATTGCCGGATTACTTCCGGAGTTGCAATTATCCCGGCGTCTCGTTCGTACCCGTGTCTGATCGCGGAGCGAGCTGGGATCTCTTTCTGCTCTGGCAGCGCGGCAAAGTTTCCCCATCGACACGGGCCCTTGTCGACGCACTCAAGACAGTCGGCGCGGAACTCGGTGAATGACCGGCCGGGCTCCCGTCTTTGCCGAAGGGGCGAGTCGGTTGAGGCCTCGATGGCGCTGATGCCTTGCAGGGGTGGGGGCGGCATCGTCCCTGCCTTTGGCGGCGGATTAGGCTTTGCCTTTCGGCTGCTGCTTTCCTTCGAGTTCGGGGTGATGCTTGGACGGATCAAACGCAGGATTCGGCACGGGGACGACGGCCTTCGTTTCGGTGAGGAAGGCCTGGATCAATCCATCGAGTTCGCTGACGAGTTCCGGCTTTTCCGCCGCGAGGTTGGTCTTTTCGCCGAGATCGTCGCGCAGATTGAAGAGCAAATGACGATGGGTACCCTCCTCTCCGCCGTGGAAAATGCGGATGAGCTTCCAGTCACCGCGATGCACGGATACGGACGGCGGTAGCCAATCCGGGACCCCGGGACTGTGCGGGAAGTATTGGAAGACGGCTTTGCCGACCAGCGCGTCCCCCTTCAGCGCGGGCAGAATGCTCTTGCCGTCGAAGCGCTGGCCATCGGCGGGCTTCAAGGCGAGACCATCGAGCAGGGTGGGAAAATAATCCTCACTTTGGATGATCGCGTCGCTGCGGCTGCCTGCGGCGGCGATTCCGGGCCAGACGATGACGCCAGGGACTCGCGTGCCGCCTTCAAACAGGGTTGCCTTGCCACCGCGCAACGGGCGATTGCTGGTTGGGGTAGTGCCATCTACTTCGTTGTACATGTTGCCGCCGTTGTCGGAAGTGAAGATGAGGATCGTATTCTCAGCCAGGTTCAGGCGATCAAGCGCATCGAGCAGCGTGCCGACGGCGTCATCCATACTCTCGATCATTGCGGCGTAGGTGGGGCTGCGCTGTGCATCGCTCGGATCCAGGCGGGCGCGATGCTTCTCGATGTTCGCCTTCTTGGCATCGAACGGCGCATGCACGCTGAACATCCAGTAGTTCAGATAGAAGGGCTTGTCCTTGGCCTGCTCCATCCAGGCGACGGCCTCGGCCGCCATCCGGTCTTCGATGTGCTCGCCCGACGACTTCTCTTTGAAGTTCGCAAACTTCCAGGGGGCGACAAAACTGCCCGCCGGCCCTGGACCCGGATGATGCGGCAAATCGATCTCAAAGCCCTGCTGCAACGGGGAATACGGCTCCGGGCCCAGATGCCACTTCCCGAAATGGGCGGTGGCATAGCCTGCGTCCTTCAATGTCTCCGCAATGGTGCGGTATTCGGTCTTCAATCGAGTCGGGGGATTCGGCTGAATGGCTTTCTGATCCACCGGAGCCTTCTTGCCAATGGTGGCCTGCAAAACAACCTGAGGCAGGTGGCAGTTCGGAGTGGTGATGCCCGTGCGTGCCGGACTTTGCCCCGTGAGCAAGGCCGAGCGCGTCGGGGAGCACAGCGGACTGGCGGAATACGCCCGCGTAAAGGTCATCCCGCGTTTGGCGAGCCGTTCAAGGTTCGGCGTCTCGTAGAGCGTCGTGGTCCCATAGAGTGTCGTGTCGCTCCAGCCCAGATCGTCGCAGAGGATGACAATGACATTGGGATGCTCTGCGGCTGGGGTGAACCCATAGAGGGCGCAGAAGCACAGGGAGAGAAGAGTTTGTTTCATGAGCGAACCTTCGGGTTGGCGGGCCTGGATGAGTTTTAAACCATCCTCTCCAGCCGCTGTCGCAGAGCCAGGAGTTTTTCCTTTAGCCCCTCATAAGGAACCTGCTGCACGGACGCATTCTCCGCTACGGCCATCCCCGCCGCGACACCGGCGGACTCGCCGAGAATCATCCACACCGGTTCCATCCGGATGGAGGTCATGGCAATGTGGCTGGCGGAGACGCAAACGGGGACGAGGAGGTTGGTGCACTCGCTTTGCTTCGGCGTAATGGAGCGATAGGGAATCTTGTAGATGCCTTCATGCTTCTCATCGAGATAGAGCATGGAGAACTCACCACCGTAAAGCGCGACTTTGCCCCCGAAGGCATACGTGGCATACGGCCAGTCATCGACGCCATATGAAGCGAGACCAACGCTGTCCTGGGGATCGGTGCTACCTTCCAGGTCTTTTTGGGTCACCACATACTCGGACTTCATGCGCCTTGCCTCTCGCACGTAGAGTTGGTGCGGCCAGCCACCGGTTTCGTCGAAAATGCCTCGTTGGAAGCCGAGTTCAGTGGCGAGTTGCTTGAATTTGTCCGGCACACAATCGTCGGTGCGGAGGAAGTGGGTCATTCCGCGCATGAACTCCTGATCCGCTTTCCAAATGCGTGCGCGAGTTGCGTAATCGCCATCGGGATAGTTGGCGTTGCCTCCGTAGTTCGTCGGCGCGAGCAGGGCGCGTGCGAGATTGCCCTGGCCGATGGAGTGGATCCGCCCACCCGCAGGTTCGAAGAAGCCGAGCTTGCCTTTCATGCGACGTCCCTCGTCGATGCCGACCTTGCTTTGAAAACCACGGCGGTACAACTCGAACTGCTTTGGGTCGTATTGCTCTGGCGGATCGATGGGGATGCGGTCGGCCTCTTTGCTGAACTTCCAGCGGAAGCCGTAGCCCATCGTCAATCGGTCCGCGCTGCCTTCCGGTTGAGGTTTCATGTCCTGCAGGAAGGGCAGCAGACCGCTCTTGGGATCACCCGGCGTCACGTAGGGATCGATGTCATACACGGCGAGGTTTGGCCGAACCCCGGCGAGGGATTCCCCATACTCATCGCAGGATTCGCGGCCCCAGGTGTAACTCACGCCCGCCCGGGCCATAAGGTCTCCCTCGTAGGAACAATCGATGAAAACCCGGGCGGTGATGGTCATCGCGTTGGTGTTCGCTGGCATCGCTACCGGGCATCCGAGCGCATTCGGCGGCGCATGATCGAGGACGATGCTGCGGATCTTCGCGCCTTCCTTTTGGACCGACGCCATGCGATGCTCATAGATGACCCGGATGCGGTATTTCTGGACCAATTCGCGGAACACCTCGCGATATTGCGCGTCGTCGTAGTTCTTCGACAAGATGCTCAGCGCCGTGCCTCCCACGGCTTTCTCACGTCCCCAGTCGACATGGCTCAAGCCGCCGCCCGTCATGCCGCCCAGCCATCGGCTCGGTTCCACGATGAGGGCCGTGTGGCCTTGCTTTACGGCCGTGACTGCCGCCATCACGCCGCTTGCGGTGCCGCCATAAATGCAGATGTCAGGATGATCGGTGTTGGCTGCGATCGCAGCGCCTGACACCGTGGAAGCAATTACCGAGCCTGCCAGGAAGCGGCGGCGAGTGACGAGGAGGCGACTCATGCGGTGAATTGCGTGAGGAAGCCGACAGGCTGAACGACTAAAGAATCATGCTCTGCATGACTTGGACGGCATCGTAAACAGGTAGCGACCAAACCGTCGCTTCGCCCTCTTCGTAGGCGTCCCGCCAGGCATCGTAAGCGGCCTGCCAATTCGCGACCTCCGCGCCCTCGGCGACCATTGTGCCGACGCTGCCGGCGAGCGCTTCTTCGGTGAATGGCATCAGGTGGATCCCGCGCGAGAAGCCTCCGGGGACTTCCGGATTCGGAATCTTCACGCCATCAATGCGGACATGCACCACCGCCCCGAATGGATCGTCATCGACGTGGCAGACGGTCGCGGTGGCGCCGGAATCCAGCCCGGGAAGTTGATAAACCTGGCCTGAGACGAAGAGCATGGTGGTCAAGGAACGGTCACTGCGGAGATCCGGCGGATTTCCCACTGAAGGTGTTTTCCGGTGGGTTTGGCGATTTCCAGAGATGGCCGGTTGGCGAACGACGATAACTGCTCCTTGGCCCGGGCGGAATCGAGGGGCCCGGAATGGGCGTGGAGCAGATAGCGGAGCCGGAGCGGACTCTCCGGCGTGATCGTGAGTCCTTCATCCATGCAGACGGAGGCACCCATCCAACCGTCTTGGCGGACGTGCCACTTAGCCGGGGATCGCGGGTTGGAAGGGTGATTGAAGTAGGTGATTCCCTCTGTCTTTCCATCCGGGGCGACTGGACCGCTGTAGTCCATCCACTCTGCGGGTTTTCCGAAGATCTCCGCTTCGTGGACCTGGCCCTCGCTGTTGGTGAGGATTCCTCCGCCGAAATGCTCCGAGATGCTCTTAGCCACGCGCACCGCGAGAAACCCGAAATTGGTTTTGCCTAGCTGCACTTTGGGAAGTCCTGCGGCGGGCCGGAAGAGGGATTGCAGTTCCAAGGTGGTTTCCCCATCGGGAAGGGCACGGAGCGCGGCGATCAATTCCTGTTCCATCAATTCCCGGCCGTCCGGGGCGAACCAACCGAGACGCACGGCCATCGAGGATTCCGCGTCGCCGTCTTGGTAGCAGAGCCAGGCTTTTTGCCGGATTTGGGTGCCCTTGCCGTCAGCCCAGAAGCTGAATCCCTCGACGTCATGGTGGGCGAACCAGAGGGAACGATGGTGATCGTGGCTGGTGTCCCCCGGGTGGCCCATCCGTGTCAGGGAAGAACCCGATGGACCGTTGAACGGGAAGAAGAAGGGGCGGGGATAGTCGGGATCGAAGTGCCAGCGGGTTCTCTCCGTGGCTCCGGCGATGAAGGAGGCTTGATTCGCCGGGAGGGGCTCCACTCTCATCACGGGAATCCGTCCGTCCCCGGCCGAAAGGGGAGACGCCAGGATCAGCGGAATGAAGGCGAACAGCAGGCGCATTCCGGGCGGGAACTCAGGGTTTGGGATAGAACCTGCCGAGCTGTCCGACAATCCGACGGCGCATGTCCGTCAACTCGATCTCTCCGGAAACGCGGTAGACGATTTTTCCGCCCGGGGCGACCAGGATGCTGCAGGGCACCGTGCCGTCCCATTCGGGATCGAGGGCGGCGGCCAACTCATCGGCGTCTTTTCCGCTGAAGATGTAGTTGTTGGTCGTGCGTCCCTCGTCCTTGACGGTGACCTCCGCTCGCTTGCCCAGCGCGGCGTGTTCACTGCGCAGGAAGTCACGCACCGTCGTGATCTGGGCCGGATCGTCCTGGGAGATAGTGATGACGTCGAAACCACGCCCTTCGAATTGGCGGCTCAACTTCACCAGGAGCGGGAATTCTTCCACGCACGGACCGCACCAAGTCGCCCAGAGATTGAAGAGGCGGAGCTTGGTTGTGGGATTGGCGGCCAAGGCCTTGACGCCCGCGGCATCGATCGTCTCCACCGTGACCTCTCGCGCATTCCACGCCGCTTCTGCTTCGGCCACGCCGTTGCGCTTGTCTCCCCATTTGGTCGAGCAGCCAAAGGTCCGGGTCGTCTCGACGGGCACGGGTTGTCCGGCCAAGAGCGCATCGATCGCATTGCGGGCGTCGTGCTGAGTGGCCCCGTCTTCATACTTCGAATCGTCGATCCGGCCCTGGTAACGAAGCTTGCGCTCCTTGTCGAAAATGAAGACCTGAGGAGTTGCGATGACTCCAAAGGCACGGCTCACGCTTTGGCTGTCCCCGTCATACAAATAGGGAAAGTTAAAGCCTTGGTCGGCGGCGTGGAGCTTCATTTCCTCCAGGCTGTCCCCATAGACGGCGTAACCGAGTTCATCGAGACGCACGGCTTTGGCATCGTTGGGGGAAATCGCCACCCATTGCACCCCTTTGTCGCGATAGGTTTCCACCATCTGCTTGACGCGCCCCTCAGCCGCCTGCGCAGTGGGACAGTGATTGCAGGTGAAAAGGACCACGAGAACCTGACTGGCGGCATATTCTTGCAGCTGGTGGGACTTGCCGTCGATGCCGGGGAGATCAAAATCCGGAGCGGGTTGACCGATCGCTAATGGAGTGACGTCCGCCCCGGGAAGACGCGGAGCCGACAAAAGCGCGAGCGCGGCGAGGGCAGGCCAAGCAAGTCGTTTCATGGGGGTGATTGAGAAAGAGGCGAGGCCGGACGCGGAAGCAACCGGGAAATGTGGGGGAACTCAAATGGCGCGGGGCCACTTCAGCTCGCGACGCTCTCCGCCAGTTGGAGACGAGCGCGTGCAGCCGAGATGGCAATCGCTTGAGCCCGGCGATGTTCGAAGACCTGGATCTCGGTGTAGCCGGCCACTTCAAGGGCGTCGAGAGCGGCGAGGAATCCGTCTGCGACCCGGCCCGGGTTGTGCGAATCCGATCCCAGGACGACGGGGATTCGCCGCTCCCGCATCATGGCCAGCACGAAAGGCCCGGGATTCATCTCCGGGTAAATCTTGTTCACCCCGGAGGTATTGAGTTCCATGGCGACCCCCGTCGCGGCGATCCGGTCCAGAGCTGCGGCAATGATCGGCTCAAGCCGTTCTACGTCCCAGGCGGAGGGATCCGCATTCTTGATGAGGTCTGGATGAGCGAGGGCATCGAAGAGCCCGGTCTCCGCAGATTCGGCGAGGTGATCGAAGTACTGGCGCTGAAACGCGGCAATGTCCCCGTGCCAGTAGGCGAGGCGGTACTCCGGGACGTGCCAATGTACGGAGCCCAGAATGTAGTGGAAGCTGGCCCGCTGATGCAATTCATCGAGCCATGGTTCCATCCCCGGGAAGAAGTCGCTTTCCAGGCCGAGGCGAACCTGAAATCCCGGGGGAGCCGAGGCCCCGCCTTCCTCCACCAGCGCCACATATTCATCGAACTGCTCCGGACTCATCCGCACCTGATGGGACCAGCGATTCGGCATCGGACTGTGACAGGTGAAAATGATCCCATCGAGTCCTGCGGCTTTCCCGGCCGCCACGTATTGCGAGGGATGGCCGGTGGCGTGCTTGCACAGCGGAGTGTGCATGTGGGAATCGAAGAGGAGGGAATGGCCTGGCATCGTGGAGAAGAATCGAAACGTTCGACAGATGTTGGGACGCTGAAGCTGGCGAAAATCCGCGAGCCAGACATCGAGAGCTTGATGAAAATTTGGATCGGAACGCTGACAATGCGACAAAAAAAGCCCGGAACCTCACGGTTCCGGGCTTGAGAGAGAATGAAGAGAAGGCTAGATCAGGCGAAGAACGGCATGATCGGCTTGCCTTCTGGCAACACGTTGTTTGGATCCTTGGGATCGGCAATGTGACCGGCGACTAGGAACGGACGACCGGAGGGCGCGTAAATCACCTTGTCCAGGGGGATACCAAGGGCCATGGCGATCGTCGCGTTGAGGTCTTCCGGCCGGACTGGGTTTTCCTCGACGGAGTAACCCTTGGCGTCGGACTTGCCGTATTTCTGGCCACCCTTGATGCCACCACCGGCCAAGACGGCGGAGAAGCAACGAGGGAAGTGGTCCCGGCCAGCGTTGACGTTGACGATCGGGGTCCGACCGAACTCAGTGCCGACTACGATGAGGGTGTCCTCAAGCTTTCCGACGGCTTGAAGCTCATCGATCAGCGCACTGAGTGCGGTGTCGAGTGAACGAGCTGGGTTTTGGAATGCAGTCTCGATATCTTCGTGGTTGTCGCATCCACCCCCATCGATACGGACGGCACCGACGCCCTTTTGCACGAGACGGCTGGCAAGAAGTGCACCTTGGCCCAAGCGATCCATCCCGAAGGTCTGGCGCTTGGCATCGGGCACCTTTGTCAGGTCGAACACCTCAAGGTCCTTGCTCTTCAAGAAGGAGAGAGTGTTGTCGTAGTACTCGGTGTAAGCCGTCACTTCCGTGGTCGAAAACTTGGATTCGAACGCCTTGTTGAACGTTTCCAGGGAACCGGTGCGCTTGGAAGCACGATCCTTCTCCACCGGAGACATTGCGTTCGGTAAACCGCGACTCGGGTCGCCGATCGGGAGCGGAGAATAAGCCGGTCCGAAGAACCCGGCACCGGGAAGGACGCCGCCGCCAACGATGAAGGAGGAGGGCAGTTCCGAGACGGTGTTTGGGCCGTGGAAGCGCTGCTTCCAAGCTGCCATTTCCGGATGAACGATCGTGGCGACTTTGTTGTAGCCGGTCAGCATCCAATAACGGCCACCGTCGTGGTCGCCGGTCTTCTGGGTCATGCTGTTGATGATCGCGAGCTTGTCCGCGCGCTTCGCCAACTTCTCGAAGTAAGCACCGAGTTGGATGCCGGCGACGTTGGTGTCAATCGAGCCGATGGGCCCCTTGATCTCCGTCGGCGCATCTGGCTTCGGATCGAAGCTGTCGATGTGGGTCATGCCACCACCCATGTAGAAGTAGATGAGGTGTTTGGCTTTGCCGCCCTTGCCCGCTTGGGCCATGGCGGAATCCAGCATTGGCATCAGGCTGAGCCCGAGGGCGGTCCTGGCGGTGTTGGCCGCGAATTCCCGGCGGGAAAGCGGATCGAGGGTTCTCAGTTGGTCTTTCATTGTCGGATTCAGATTGCGAATTGGCTGACTAGGCGATCTTGGCTAAGGAGAATTACTGGATGAACATGAACTCACGGGAATTGAGGAGTGCCCAGATCAGGTCCGAGTAGTCGTTCTCGTTGACGAGGTTCTTGGCTTCCATCAGTTCGGCAGAGTTCGGCTTCCGGTTCAGGATGCTGAGGTAAACGACGGTCGATCCTTCGGATTGGCTCTTGGCTGCCTTGGCGTTGTTGGTGATGTAGATGTCTGGGCGGGTCAACATCTTGTTGGTCAGGTCTCCGTTGAGGAGGAACATCACCTGGGGAACGGATCCAACCCGGTTGGAGTTCTCGATAATCTGCTTATCCGACTGTCCGAACGCAAACATCATGTGGTTCGCTGCCTCTGGAAGGGGGCGCTCAGATGCACGAATCAAGAGTTCATCAACGCGGCGTCCCCCAGCTCCGCCTCCCATCATCATCATGTCCCCGCCACCCCCGGTCGCCTTGCCAAAGGCCGCAAATTCAGGGCGTTTCTTCTTCATCATGTCCTCAAAGGACACCGTGCTCCAATCCGTGTGCATGTACTCGCGATAGGCTTCGAGCATGCGATTGCTCACCATTTCAGGAGTTTCGGTCGTGAGTGCGACGAGCGAATCCCACATTTGCTCGGCACTCATGCGGCGCAGCACGGGGGAGGGGAAGTGGTAATCACCCTGGTCGACTTGGGCCATGGTCGGCGAATGGTGGTTCGCCTCGCGCTGATAGGTCTCGGTGTTATAAATCACACGGAGGAAACCCTTGAGGTCGTAGTTCAGGTCCTTCATGAGCTGCTCGAGGTATTTTACCAACTCATAGTTTTGAGCTTGGTTGTCGAGGTGGCCGGGGATGTTGTGAACCGGCTCGATCTGTCCGAGTCCGAAACACTGTTTCCAGAGGCGGTTGACGATGTTGATCGTGAAGCGCGGATGATCCTTAGCGGTCAGCCAGCTAGCAAACGCCTGGCGAGGATTTTCGAACTTCTCGAGGTCCACTTCCGAACCAAAGTAGGTGGCAGGGGCGATCCACTCGTTGGGTTTGGCGTCATCGTATTTGTAGTCGTGAGGAAGCTGCACTTTGCCTTCCTTGCCGTCGCCGACGCAATACTGATAGGCACCGAGGATGTCATTCACCTCCTGGGGGAATTGCCGGACCCGGCCATCCACGGTGTTCTCGGCATTCCACTGCGTCCTATACCCTTGAAGCGCTCCTCTTGCGGATTTGGCTTCCTCGCTTTTCCCGCCGTCACGGAGATTTGTGCCCCCGAAGAAAGCGGCCATTTTGAAGAAGTCCATTTGGAAGACTTCTTCGAACGGGTGATCATGGCACTGAGCACAGGTGATCTCTGTGCCAGCGAAGACGGTGAAATTGTTCGAAAGGTTGCAAAGCGGCATCCCTTGATCGGTCAACAGGTAGCCAGTGGCCGGATTGTCCCAGTAGAAGCCCTGCGCGGTGAGCAACTCGTTGACCCACTCGTTCCACGGGCGATTCGCACGGACCTGGTCCTTCATCCAGTCGGCATAAGCTCCCACCTTGAGCCCACGGCTGTTATTCATCGAAATCCCATCGCGAATCCGGAAAAGATCGGACAAGAAGTTGAAGAAGTTGCTGGTGAACGCATCGGACTCCAACAACTGATCAATCAGTTTCGCCCGCTTTGCCTGGTCTCGGCTGCCGAGGAAGGCGGTCGTTTCTGCGTAAGTCGGAATCCGTCCGGCGATGTCCAGGTAAATCCGACGGAGGAACTGCTCGTCGGTGGTCTTCTCGGTCGGCCAAGTCATCTTGACGAGGAACTCCAGCTCTTCCTTTGCCTTGGTGCCGACCTTGGCCTGTTCCCATTTCGTTTTGATCTCCGCATAGGAGGTTTTCAGCTTGTTCATCACCAGCGCGTCGATCTCTTTCGCGGCGGTCATGGTGTCCACTGGCGCATTGCCCCGGGCAAACTCCTGGTCGGCTGCGATCAAGTTCTCGAGCGGAAACGGCACGGTCTTGCCCGACTCCAGTTTCAACAGGACCTTGCCGTTTTGAAGTCCGACCATCTCGGCCGTGACCTGCTTGCCTTGGGTGTTCGTCCATGGCCGCATTTCTCCGGCCAGAAGGGTGGAGGCGAAAACGCCTGTCAGTGCGAGGGTTGCGAGTTTTTTCATTTTCAATCGGAGATTGAAGCCCGAGTGGGTTTGTCAGTGTTCAGAGAAGGACCGCTCCATCAGACAACGGATGGCCAGTCGCGAAATTCTCACGATTTTATTCGATAATCCGAAACGGGAAAGAAAAATCGGGACACGGCAGGAAGTGGCTGCCGCCTTCCTGCCATTTACGGCTTGGCGATCAGCTTTCTCACGGCCGCCTTCATCAGCGAGGAAGCCACTTCCCTGGTCTCTGGAGGTTCCGGAAACATCGGAGCGGGCGGATGGCAGAATCCGGACTCATTGGATTGGCTCATCTCAGAACTGTTTGTGCCCGACCAAGCCCAAGCGACTTTTCGGGAGGTTGGATCGAACAGTTCAAAGTTGGCATCCACCGATCGTCGCGTGTTCGCCGTGGTCTGGTAAATCGTCCGGGTGACGCAGCCAATCTTGTTGCCATCTTCATCGAAGACCGGTTCTTCCACGACCCGGCAATCGTTGGCGACCCATCGATCCACGTCGTTGCGGGTCAAGGTTGCGTTGAGGACAAACCCGTTCGGCGATCTGGTGAGAACGACCTTTTTGTTCTTGGAAAGCTGACTGGTCAACGCCGCCAGCAACTCCGCATGATCGCGGGACCCCAAGTTCGGTCCGGGAGCCTCACTCTCCAAGGAGCCGACGTTGACTCCGCGCATGGCAAGCAACCCTGGGCTGAAATCGGGCGCACGATAAGAACCGGTGGTTTGAACGCAGGCACCTAATCCAGCGACGGCTGTCAAGAGGGCTACCCATTGCCCGAGTCGTGGAAAAGGCATCGGCCCGGAGACGTTAAAAGACACCCTGACTTGCGCCGGGATTTTTGGTTCAATGCAAAAAGTGGCGATGGCCCGTGAAGACCATGGCCATTTCGTGCTGGTTTGCGGCGGCGATCACTTCCGCATCCTTGACCGATCCTCCCGGTTGGATGGCGGCCGTGGCACCCGCCGTCGCCGCGGCGATCAGGCCATCGGGGAAAGGAAACATGGCGTCGCTGGCGACGACGCTGCCCGCCAAGCTCAAGCCTGCTTCCTGCGCTTTCCACACCGCGATGCGGCAGGAGTCGACCCGGGACATCTGTCCGGCACCAATTCCAAGGGTCCGGTCCATCGTGCCGAAGACGATGGCGTTGGACTTCACGTGCTTGGCGACACGCCAAGTGAAGCGCATCGCTTCAAGTTCGTCGGCCGTGGGGGGGCGGGCCGTGACGACGCGCTTCTCCATTTCGTCGGTTCCCAAGGCCACCGGATCACTGTCCATGACCATCACGCCGCCTGTGGTCGAACGGATGATCGGGTTTTTGAGAGCGTCTTTCACCTTGGGCACGGCCATGCGGATGAGCCGGAGATTCTTTTTCCTCTGCAAAATGGCCCGGGCCTCGGTCTCGAACTCCGGCGCGATGATCACGTCTGTGAAGATCTCCGAGACGACGCGAGCCAGGCTCTCGGTAAAGGGCCGGTTGCAGACAATCACGCCGCCGAAGGGAGCCTGGCGATCGGTTTCAAAGGCCTTTTCCCAAGCGTCGCGGATGCCTTCTTCGTCACCAATAGCCAAGCCAACGCCGCATGGGTTGGTGTGCTTGAGGATGGCGACGGCGGGGCGCCGGAATTCGCTGATGAGTTCGCCGCCGGCGGCAATGTCGAGGACGTTCGTGTAACTCAGTTCCTTGCCGCTGAGTTGCTCGTAGCACTCGCTGAACCGGCCGTAGAGCGCCGCTTCCTGATGCGGGTTTTCTCCATGGCGGAGTTTGCGGTCCAAAGGCAGGCTGATGCTGAAAACGCCTTGGGTGGTCTGGGAACTGTTCAGGTATCCGGCGATGGCGCGATCGTAGGCGGAGGTCAGCTGAAAGACTTTGATTGCGAGCGCTTCGCGTGTTTTCAGGGTCGTCTGGCCTTTGCCCTCTTGTAACTCCTTGAGGATGATGTCGTAGTCGGCGGGGTCGGTGACAACGGTGACGGAGCGATGGTTCTTCGCGGCGGAACGCAGCAGGGAAGGGCCCCCGATGTCGATCTGTTCGACCGCTTCCTCAAGGGAGACGCCAGGACGCGCGATGGTTTGCTCAAAGGGATAAAGGTTGACGACGACGACATCAATGGGGCCAATCCCATTCGCATCGGCCTGCCGGACGTGTTCCTTGGATTCCCGCTTGTAGAGCAGGCCCCCGTGAAGCTTAGGATGAAGCGTCTTCACGCGCCCCTCGAATAGTTCCGGGAAGCCGGTGTAGTCGGCGACGTCGGTCACGGGGATTTCCTCATCGCGGAGGAAAGCGGCGGTGCCGCCGGTGGAGAGGATCTCGAAGCCGAGTTCGTGGAGGCCACGCACGAAAGGAGCGAGGCCGGACTTGTCGGATACGGAGATGAGGGCGCGTGGCGTGCTCATGGGATAGGCGTGCGGAGACTGCTCCGGTATCTGGGGGCGTTCAAGCGCAAATGTCAGCGGCCGGTCTCAGGGGAGCGCTGGGGGGTTGGGCGCAATCCGCAAATAGCGGTGACGAGCAACCTTCAAGTATCGCCATTGCCCAGCGCTTTCCTCGGGCGACTTAGGATCTCTTCGATACAGTGTGATCCTTCCGGTGTCATCCCGGCCGGCGGGGAACATTCTTGCATCGGACGCATCCAAGGGATCGAGCTTCAGCAGATGAAACGGACGGCCCTCTTGCCGAACGAGTTCCGTAAAGAGGGCCAAGGGCGCAGCGGGTTGAAAAAAATCGGTATCGCCAGCGCCTGACGGCATCACGATCGTTTCCAGCTCTGGTCGGCGGCAGAAATCGTATGCGGTGAATCCCGCCACGCCGAGGAGTAGGCATCCGAAGCTCAGGAGAATGCCGTGTGGAGTGCGCAGGAATGAGGCCATCGGAGACCATCGTTCCGTCGAGAGGGGCCGCCTTCAAGGAAAATGGCGGATTGCCAGTTGCGGTCCGGTCCTCCATCCCCACCGTGGGGGCCTGATGAAGCAATCCTCCGGATACTTTTTCCGGCGCGAGCCTTGCCCGTGCTGCGACTCTGGCCCACTGATCCTGGTGAAGTGCTCCCGGTGCGGGGTCGTCATGGGCTGGTGCGGAGAATCGGATTACGCGGTGGGCCGGGTCGATGGAGTGGAGTTGTTCCCCTTCGAGCGTGGGGAACATCCGGACTGGGCCCGCAAGCATTGTCCGTCCTGTGGTGCGCCGGCAGAGGAGATGGGCTATGCCGACGCTGCCTCTCTGGGCGAGGTGGGGCTTTTGCCCCGGCAATTGATGTGGTCCGGACCGGATGGATCGATCACGTTGGTGGGGCCGGAATGGAGATTGTAGAAACCGGTTGCGTCTCCGATTTCGAGAGATAGTATGCCCCTCCCACGTCCTGGGGAGGCAACTCCTCCAGGAACCGCAAGCTCGGATGGCGGAATTGGTAGACGCGCAAGACTAAGGATCTTGTAGGGTAACCTGTGGGGGTTCGAGTCCCCCTTCGAGCATCATTTTACTGGGCTAGGTCGCCCTCGACTGGCCGTGGAGCGGAGCCGGAAACTTCTCCATCCATGAGCGCTCACGCGATCCTGCTTCTCTCTTGTCCGGACCAGCCCGGCATCGTCGCCGAGGTCTCCAATTTCATCCACCGCAACCGCGGCAACATCGTCGATCTCGACGAACACGTGGACAAGATCGAGAACGTCTTCTTCATGCGCCTGGAGTGGGAGATGAACGGTTTCCTGATTCCGCGGGAATCCCTAGCGGCTGCGGTGCAGGATTTGTCCCGGCCTTATGCACCGTTGGAATGTTCCCTGCACTTCACGGACGTCCGGTCGCGGGTGGCGATCTTCGTTTCCCGGGATTCGCATTGCCTCTATGATCTGCTGGCCCGGCACGAGGGCGGGGAGCTGGAGATGGAGATCCCGTTCATTTTGAGCAACCATGAGGATCTCCGGCGCGTGGCGGAACGCTTCGAGATTCCCTTTCACGTGTTTCCCATGACGGGCCGAAACAAGGCGAAGCAGGAGCAAGCCGAACTGGACCTGCTCCGCGAGCATGAGGTCGATACAGTGGTGCTGGCGCGCTACATGCAGATCCTCAGCGATTCCTTTGTCTCGGCGCTTCCGAACCGGGTGATCAACATTCACCATTCCTTCCTCCCGGCGTTCGTCGGAGCGCGGCCCTATCACCAAGCTCATGAGCGCGGGGTCAAAATCGTAGGTGCCACCAGCCATTATGTGACGGCGGACTTGGATGAGGGGCCGATCATTGCCCAGGACGTCATGGCCGTCTCCCACAAGGACACGGTGGCGGATCTAGTCCGGAAAGGAAAAGATCTCGAGAAAATCGTGCTGGCCCGCGCGGTTTGGGCGCATGTGCGACGTCGGGTCCTGACCTGCCGGAACAAGACGGTGGTCTTTCAGTAGACGAATCGGGCCCGCCTGGAGGCACCTGGACGCTCGATTTGCAGATTCATTCACTCCGAATCACTTTTTCGTGTTGTTGCACGGCGCGACCGTGTTAAGAGAATGGGCCCTCTTACAGGTTTCAATAGTCCCTGATATCAAACATGACTGAATCAAAACCATCCATGGCGCTCTTTTGGGGGTGCTTCATCGCGCTGATCACGACCGCTTTCGGGTTTATTACCCGGATGTTCCTGCTTGACGACGTGGCGATCACAACTGGTTTGCTGCATCTGGATCCCGCCGAGGTTGGTCGGTTCAAAGGCATCCAGATTTGGCCCTTCGCCGTAAGCATCATCCTGTTCAGCCTGATCATCGACCGGGTTGGCTACAAGTTCTCGATGATTTTCGCCTTTGGTTGCCAGTTCGTTTGGGCAATTATGGGTGTTAGCGCACTTACGATCGCCCACGGCAATCCAGCTTTGGCCAGCAATTTGATTTTCTGGGGAGGTCTCATCTTGGCGCTGGGGAACGGCACGGTTGAGGCTTTTATTAATCCCGTGGTGGCGACGATGTTCGACAAGGAAAAGCCAAAGTGGCTGAACATTCTCCATGCCGGTTGGCCAGGCGGGCTTGTGATCGCCGGGATCATTACCATCTTATTGGGTGACCAGCCCTGGGCGATCAAGCTCGCCATCATTGCCGTTCCGGCCTTGACCTATTTCTTCATCTTGATCCGCCAAACCTTCCCGGTGCAGGAACGCGTCGCTGCAGGGATTTCCTACCGCGATATGCTTTCGGAATTCGGGATTCTCGGTGCGGTGGTAGTCGGCGTGTTGACGATCCTGCAATTGATGGACTTTTTCCCGACGGGCCCTAAGTGGCTCTTTGTTCTGATCGGGGTATCCATGGTCGTTGCGTTCGGCCTCTACACCAAGGCGCTGGGCAATCGGTGGCTTTTCTTCATGATCCTTATCATGATGCCGCTTGCCACAACTGAGATCGGCACGGATGGCTGGATTTCGGGAATCATGGCGAGCGCGGTTACGTTCCCGGGCGGCTGGATTCTCGTTTACACTTCGTTCATCATGATGATCCTTCGGTTCTTCGCGGGGCCGATCATCCACAAGCTGTCGCCTCTCGGATTGCTGACCTTGAGCGCCGTGTTGGCGATTGGTGGGTTGGCCGCACTTTCCGGTGCAAAGGGCGTGGCGTTCATCTTCGGCGCAGCGACGCTATACGCGCTGGGCAAGACGTTCTTTTGGCCGACGATGCTTGGCATCGTTTCTGAGCAAACTCCCAAGGGCGGTGCGCTTACATTGAATGCCATCTCTGGGATCGGAATGCTCGCGGTGGGGACACTCGGATTCCCCTACATCGGTGTCTTGCAAACCAACGTCCAACAGGAGGCACTCGTGCAAAGTCAGGACGTTGCCCAGGCGGTCCCGGGATTAGTGGTCGATGGCCAAGTGACCGCTAGTACCGAAAAGAAGATCTACGAGGTGTTGGCTTACAAGGTCGTGGACGACGACAAGGTGGCCGCCCTGATTGCCAAGCTCCCAGCCGACAAGCAGGCCGGGGCGACCTCATTGATCAAGGAAGTGCGCGACCGCAGCAACCAGAAGGCGCTTGGTTCAATGGCGTTGTTTCCCACGATTATGCTGCTAGCCTATATCGGCCTCATCTTTTACTTCAAGTCCCGCGGGGGCTACAAGCCGGTGGAGATCGGATCTCACTGAGCGGCGCATCAGAATTCAATCGATGAGCGCTATCCTCAAATGCGCTCACCTCCCGGGGAAAGCACGGGGCGAGGATTAGTCCTCCCCTGGTTTTCCCCGGTTTTTTTTCACACTCGAACGGCGGCGTTTGGCTTCCAGAGTACGGCTCTTGGACCTCTTGCTCGGTTTGCGGTTGGTCCTTCGGGCTTTTTCCTTGGCCTGGATGGCTTCCGTCACTTCGGCCTGAATCCCGGATTCGATTTGATCGCAGAGCAGGACGCGAGCTTGGTGCCGATTCGCAGTCCGAGAGCGGCCTTCCTGACATTTCACGTGTGCTCCGCTGGGGAGGTGCTTGAGAAAGACGCAGGTGGCGGTCTTGTTGATCTTCTGTCCGCCAGGACCGGAGCCGAGCACGAACTTCTCCTGGAGATCCTCTTCAAAGATACCGAGACGCTCCATGCGGAGTTGAAGTTCATCGGGTTCGCCGGTGTCGCTCATGGGGCCTTCTCCGCAGGCGTGATTCGATAGATCGTTTCCTCCGGACGACGCAAATCGAGGCGGTCCCGGGCCGTAGCATCGACGTAGGCCGGTTCCTCGCGAAGCCAGCGGTGTTTCTGATCTGCGGCGGTCAACACTAGTTCGAGCCGGCGTTCTTCCGCAGCTAGCGAAGTGACCCGCTCGTCATGTTCCCGGAGCCGGTGGATCTCCGGAGAGAATTTTGCTACCGTCGCGAAGGTAGCAAGAGTCGCAACCGTTGTTGCGAGTGCGCGCCACCAGTGATTTAGGAGTGGTTGGTTGATGGTTGAGGGCAAGACAGACTCTCAACCCTCAACAATCAACTCTCAACTAGCATGCCTCACACGCGCATGCGACCGCCATAGACGCCGTTGTCGCCGAGCAGTTCTTCGATGCGGAGCAACTGGTTGTACTTCGCCATCCGATCGGAACGGCTCATCGAACCAGTCTTGATCTGACCGGCGTTGGTCGCCACGGCGATGTCTGCGATGGTGTCGTCCTCGGTTTCCCCTGAGCGGTGACTGATGACGCTGGTGTAGCGGTTCATCTTGGCCAGTTCCACGGCGTCGAGGGTTTCGGTAAGGGAACCGATCTGGTTCACCTTGACCAGGATGGAATTGGCGACGCCGAGATCGATCCCTTTGCGGAGGAATTCGACGTTGGTGACAAAGAGGTCGTCTCCCACCAATTGGGTCCGGGTGCCCATCCGGTCGGTGATGATCTTCCAACCGTCCCAATCATTTTCGTCACAACCGTCTTCGATGGAGATGATGGGGAACTTGGACTGAAGCTCCAAGTAATAGGAAACGAGTTCGTCTGCGGTCTTTTCGCTCTTGTCGGACTTCTTGAAGACGTATTTGCCCTTGGCCTTGTCGTAGAACTCCGAGGAAGCGACGTCGAGCGCGATGAAGATGTCCTCGCCAACCTTGTAACCGGCGTTTTCGATCGCCTTGCAGATGCACTCAAGGGCGTCGTGGGCGGATTTGAGGGAGGGAGCGAACCCGCCTTCGTCACCCACGGAGGTGCTCAAGCCGCGATCGTGGAGAACCTTTTTGAGGTGATGGAAGACTTCCGATCCGTAGCGAAGAGCTTCGGTGAAGGTGGGAGCGCCTTTCGGCATGATCATGAACTCCTGGAAATCGATCGGCGCGTCCGAGTGGGCACCGCCGTTGATAACGTTCATCATCGGGACAGGCAAGACCTTAGCGTTGGGGCCGCCGATGTAGCTGAAGAGTGGCAGACCAAGAGCCTCTGCAGCGGCTTTGGCGGTGGCCAAGGAGACGCCCAGAATGGCGTTGGCGCCCAGGTTGGCCTTGTTTTTGGTGCCGTCCAGTTCCCGCATCATGCGGTCGATCACCACCTGATCGGTGGCGTCTTCTCCGATGATGGCATCCGCAATCTGTTCATTGACGGCTTCCACGGCTTTGGAAACGCCCTTGCCCATGTAGTGGGTTTTGTCTCCATCGCGCAGTTCAACGGCTTCGTGTTCCCCGGTGCTGGCTCCGCTGGGAACGGCGGCGCGACCGCAGGCACCACATTCGAGGTGGATATCGACCTCTACGGTCGGGTTGCCACGAGAGTCGAAAACTTGCCGGCCGATGACGTCGATGATGGTGGTGTCAGACATGAGATTGCGAAAATGCTAGAGGAACTGGTGAGCGGGAGAATCGACCAAAGAGCCCTTTGGGTCAACCAGTGAATCCATCCCTCCGTCGCCTGAAGGGGGAGGGATTCATTTCATCTGAGCCGGAGCCGGGCGAACCGGCATCCGAAATCAGGAGTGGTAGGCGCGGATCGAGAGGATCTTCACCTTGCGGAGCTTGGTGGCGTCCTCAGTAGGAAGCTCGGCCGTCTCGCCGATGAGCTTGCCCACGATGGCCTGTCCTGCCCCGGTCGTGTAAGCGATGATGCCCTTCTTAGGATCGCTGTCCCAGGCCCCGAGGATCGAGAAGGTCTCCTTTTGGCCGGTCGCGGCGTCCTCGACCTCCACGACGGTCCCAATCGAGCATTTCGAAAGATCGGGTGAAGAGAAGTCGGTTCCGCGGGCCCGGTTGAGATCCCGCTCGGTTTCCTCGCGGTGGCGGCGGAGGACCGCTTCCTGATCCTTGGCGGCCTTGTACTCGAAATTTTCCTTAAGGTCGCCGTATTCCCGAGCGATCTTAATTTCTTCCCGGTTCTTGGGCTGGAGCACGTTGACGAGGTGGTCCATCTCCTTCTGTTTGGCCTCAAGGCTCTCCCAGGAAACGATGATGGTCTGCTCCTTTTCTTCCGCCTGATTGCCTGTGATGAGGTCGTGGATCTGTGGATGGATCTTCACGATCCGAGCCAGGAGAGACTTCACGCTCAATTGATCAAAGGCCGGACTCATCATGAGGCGGCGGGTGAAGCCGCGCACCATGTTGACGTCGGCGGTCTGTACCAAATCTGGGATGAGGTCTGGATCCTCTTGGAGAGTCTCTGCCAGCCGATTGGTCCTCCGGGTTTCGTCCCCGAAGTGGTCGCGCTCCAGGCTGTTCATGATGACGGCAGCCAGTTCGAGGTCGACGACCCGGACCGCGCGTCCTTTCCGCTCTTTGCAAATCCAGGCGATTAGGTCGGAGCTGTGTGCCCGTTGCTGCAAACCCGATCGGAGGAAATCGTCCAACTCGTCAGCCCGGCCTTGATCGGCGACAAACTTGGCCAACTCCCCGACTCCTCGGATGCCCGCAGTGTTGAGCATTCCAAAGACGATCGTGGGCCAAGCTTCTCCGAATGCTTCTGGGAAGATCTCCAGAGCTTGCCGTTGGCGGGACACGCCGAGGCTGCGCAGGGTTTCGCCCAGGGTTTCTCGCTCCATCCGGAGCAAGTCAGAGAGGTGGACGGTGCTCTCGGCAGCAGACAGACCCGGAAAGCGTTCCAGGAGGTCGGTGCGGGCCAGGAGCAATTCGATGGCCTGGGCAAGCATCAGCTTGGCGGCGCGTTGGGCGGCGTCGCCCAAGTCGTTCACCACAGGTTGCAGCTGGTTGACGGGATCTTCGAAGGCGTCCGCGTTGCGAAGAATCGCTTCCACGCCCTTGGCCTTGACCCGGAGATCGCTCGCCCCGAGCACTTCCCGCACCATTTCGTCGGTGGCGCACTGATCGTCCCCTCGCAGGAGCATGGGCAGATTGCGTTTGGAGGGAACCACGAAACGGCGGTCTCCACGCAGCTTCTTCTTGGTCGCGTCCCACCAGGATTTGTACTTGCCCTCTGCAACGATTGAGCCTTTGACCACGGCGTCGAACTCATCGAGCGACATCTTGTTGCGGTGGCTGGCCAGGATGAGTCGGACCAACTCGACCGGATCTGCATCGGCCATCTTCGTGAGCGCGGGACGCTCATGGAACCGGCGGGCGAGGATATGATCAGCGGGGAGCGGAATCAGGGCGCTTGCAGCAAATTGCAGCTTCATGCCATGCCCGGGCTTCCCTTCGAAATCTACCAACAGGCGATCTCCCAAAAGGTCCCACGATTCGACCCTTCCCACGCCCCAACTTTTGTGATTACAAAAGGATCCGGGGGGGAGACGGTCGATTTTGGCGGCCGTTTCCTTATCAATTTTGGCCGATTCCAACAGCCTCACTAGGTCCTGATCCATGCGGGTGTCAAGCCTAAGCGGGATCGACCGAGTACCAAGCAATTTTTGGATAAAAGGTTGCCAACTTTCGCCGGATTGCCTTAGTCTCGTGCCCATGAAGAAGGCGCTTGCGGTGATCTTACTGGCGGGAATGGCAACCATGGCATTGGCGGACATCCAGTCCCCGCCGGGTTCGAAATACACTCCAGTACGCAAGCTCAGCCGTGCCTTGGCCAACATTTTTTACGGTCCGCTTGAACTGACTTCTTCCTACCAGCGCACCCTAGAGGCTGAGGGAAACATCGAAGCCTGGTCCTACGGAATCGTCAACGGCTTGGATCGCGCCGGTTCCCGGATCGGCTACGGCCTTTACGAGTTGGTCAACTTCCGCACGCCGATGTATAAGGAAAGCTACCGGGCTCCCTATGCATCGGACAAGTACGACACCGTCCACGGCTACACGGAGTTCCCTGCGACCGCCGGTTTCACTTCCACAGATTACGTGCGCAGCCAGAGCTACTGACTCTTGCCACTTCCTTCGAGCCCTTTCTTGAAAGGCCGGACCGCGTAAGCAGTCCGGCTTTTTGTTGCCGATTCTCCGTGCCCTTGCGACCCCGTGGGAGTCATAGGAGTCTGTTGGAATACTCCGGGATGTCGCGCGCCAACGACCTGGAGTGCAGAATAAGGCGCAAGGCGGGAGCTGGTCGAGCCCAGTGACCAACGAGCAAAGCCCTGCGACTCAGGTCCTTGCTCCAGGAGGGCATGGCTTCTCCGATTGTGCGAAGCCCGCTTTCACGCCCGCCAAAACAAGACCAGCACAACTTCGAACCTCAACCTGGCACGACACCGCGCCACTGGGCTTCGTTGTTCCTGCTCTGCGACCAGTAATCTAGCCGGGCGGATCACCAGTTCTTGATCCACATGGAGTCGTTCTCATCGGCGGGATCCGGATCGTTCCCGAGGCTCCAAAGGTCGTAGGTTTCGTTGTGCTTGGACAGCGGGCCAGCCACGTAATAGAGCTGCGTGCCCCAGGAATCGACCAAGATGAAAGTGGCTCCGGATTTGCGAACAAACGGGCTCCTGGTGCCGCCGGTGGCGGGATCCACCGCGCCGGGATTGAGGTCCGCCACGAAGGTTTTCACCGAGTCGTCCGGTTCTGCATTGCTCATGCTCCAATCCGGCTTGCCGTCCTCGTTGTAGTCCCCAAACATGGTCTTGTAGAGGACGTTGGCCCCCATCTCGACCGTGTCAGACTTGGGATACGACCCATACTCGGCTTGAAACTGGGCTAGGCCGGTTCCCAGCATTTTCATGAGACCTTTCGTCCGTTGCCGGGAGATGTTGGCTTGAACGGGGCCGATCGAGGCCGCCATGATGGCGGCGAGACCGATCATGATGGCCATGACGAAGAGAAGTTCGACCATGGTAAACCCGTGCCGGGTGGCACGAGAGGAGGGGAGTTGGATGCGGTGCATTCCGGTTTGGTGGGGGGGGGAAGAGGTCAGTTCAATCCCTCGTTCATCGCGGTGATGATGCTGACGAGAGGCAGGAAGAGAGCGAGCACAATGGTCCCGACGATGAGGGCCAAGCCGACGATCATGATCGGCTCAAGCATGGCGGTGAGACCGGCCACGGCGGTATCGACCTCGTCGTCATAGACGTCGGCGACCTTCATGAGCATGTCGGGGAGTTGGCCAGTCTCTTCACCGACCTGAACCATGCTGATGACCATGGGAGGGAAGATTTTGCTGGCTTCCAAGGGGGTGACAATGGTTTCCCCTTCGCGGACGGCTTCATGGACCTTGTCGATGGCCTCGGCGACGGTGATGTTACCGGCGGTATCCCGGGTGATATTAAGGGCCTGAAGAATCGGCACGCCACTGCTCACCAAGGTCCCGAGGGTCCGGGAGAACCGGGCAATCGAGGTCTTTTGCTGAACACTGCCCAGGATGGGAATCTTCAGAGCAACGCCATCAATCCAGCGGCGTCCGGCTGGGGTCATTTGAATCAGCTTCCAGGTGGCGAAGAGAACGCCGAAGCCGATGATGAGGAAGTGGAACTGGTGGCCGACAAAGTCGCTGGCGTTGATGACGAACTGGGTGATCGCCGGCAGCGGCTTGCCCCGAAGCATCTCATCAAAGATTTTCTGGAACTGCGGTACGATGAACGCGAGCAGGAAGATCATGATGGCCACCGCGATGATCATCACGATGATCGGGTAGACCATGGCCGCGACGACCTTGTTCTTCAGCTTCTGCGCCTTCTCCTGGTACTCGGCGAGACGGTTGAGGACGACTTCGAGAACCCCTCCAAGCTCGCCAGCCTTGACCATGTTGACGTAGAGTTTGTCGAAGATCTTGGGGTGCTGGCCCAAGCTCTCGGAGAAGGTGCTCCCTGTTTGCACGCTGTCCGCCATCGTCTGGATCGCGCTGCGCATGATCTTATTTGGCTCCTGTTCGCTCAGGACGGAAAGCCCTTTGAGGAGCGGCAGGCCGGCATCCACCAGAGTCGCCAACTGGCGGGTGAAGAGCATGAGGACCTTGGCTTTGATTCTGCCGGTCGCTTTCCCGGTCGACTTCCCACCCTTCTTCTTGCCGCCCTTGGCCGATTTGGTCGCCTTACGCTTGGCCGCCGCCCCAACGCCGCCCTTGCCTTGTTCCCCTACCTTCGTCGGATAGAGGCCATCCCGGCGCAGCATCTGATAAGCTTCCGCCTCATTTGGAGCGGAAAGGGTGCCAGTGGTTTCCTGACCGCGGGAGTCGAGGGCGATATACTCGAAATTGGGCATGGTGGCTTGCGCAGGTAAAAATTGATTGGGGCCGTTGAGCTGAAACTATATTTGGCGCGGAAATCGAAGTCGATGCAAGAACTCTCCGGAAACTTGGACCAGATGATCAAGTGTATTTGAGGACTTCCTCAATCGTGGTGATGCCGTTGAAAATGCAGCGGAGACCATCTTCGCGGAGGGTCTTCATGCCCATTTCCATGGCCTTCTGTTTGAGAACCACGGTTCCGACCCGTTGGGTAATGAGGTCGCGCAGGGTATCGTTCATGTCGAGAAGCTCGAAGAGCCCCTGCCGTCCCTTGTATCCGGTGTTGTTGCAGGTCGCGCAACCCCCGCCGGTATAGAATTTCTGGGAGCCCAAATCGTTCCGAGTGAGCTTTAGCTTGGTCAGGATGGTATCGTTGGGTGGATAAGCGACCTTGCAGTTTGGGCAGATTGTCCGCAAGAGACGTTGGGCGAGCACTCCTTCCATCGTCGCGGCGACCAAGAACGGCTCACAACCCATGTCGACGAGACGGGTCACGGCACCGGGAGCGTCGTTGGTGTGCAGGGTGGAGAACACCAAGTGTCCGGTGAGCGATGCCTGGATCGCGATCTGGGCGGTCTCCAGATCGCGCATTTCCCCGATCAAAATCCGGTCGGGATCCTGCCGAAGGAAGGCCCGCAAGACCCGGCCGAACGACAGGCCGATTGCCTCGTTCACCGGAACTTGGATGATCCCGTCCATGTCGTATTCGACCGGATCCTCGGCGGTGAGGATCTTGGTATCGACCTGGTTGATCTTGCGGAGACAGGCGTAGAGCGTAGTGGTTTTGCCGGCGCCGGTCGGCCCGGTGCAGATGAAGATCCCGTTCGGCTTGATGATGGTCTCCTCGATGTAATCCGAGATGTAGGGAGGCAGGTTCAGGTTCACCAAGTCGAGGTTGACCGAGCCGCGGTCGAGCACCCGAAGCACCACGGACTCACCATACTGCGTGGGCAGGGTGGAGACACGCATGTCGATCGGCTGACCGGCGATCGTCTTCATGATCCGCCCGTCCTGTGGTAAGCGGCGTTCCGCGATGTTCAGGTTGGACATCACCTTGATCCGGGAGGTGATGGAGAGCTGGAGGTGCTGAGGCGGCGGGGCCATCTCGTAGAGGGCGCCATCGACGCGATAGCGGATCTTGAAGTCGTCCTCGAACGGCTCAAAGTGAATGTCCGAGGCGCGCTCCTTGATCGCCTGGAACATCACCAGATCGACGTAGCGGATAATCGGGGCTGAGTTGGCCTCGGCTTCAAGATCCTCGTCGGCCACGCTCAGGCTGTTCAACTCCGAAAGGACATCGGAGAAATCATCCGGCCCCTTTTCCGCATAGTGCTTGTTAATCAGTTCGAGGATCCGGGAGGGTTCCGCTACGACGATGCGGATATCCTGGTTCAAAGAGAAACGCAGATCCTCGACCGTGTTGGGATCGAGCGGATCGACCAGTGCGATGTAGAGAGAAGTTTCATCGAACTGGATCGGCAGCGCTTGATGTTGGCGGGCCGTGCTGGCGGGAATGGTGGCCAGCATCTGGTTGGACGGCTCGAAGCCCGAGAGATCGTAGTAGACCCCCCCGATATCCTCCGCGATCAGATTGTAAAGTCCGTCGCGGGTGATCAGTTCGTGGCTCTCCAGGACGTCCACGATGTTGGTCCGGTTCTGGCGAGATTCTCCGATGTAGTATTCGCCCTGCTCCACGGAGAGCAGTTCGCGATTGACCAGGAGATCGACGATGGTGTCGGCGTTCATCAGCGTTGGGGAGAAAAAAATTTCAGTTGGTATCCGACATGGTGACGCGGACCACCTCGGAACCGCAGGTGATTCCACCGAGCACCTTGCGGATGCCGTCCTCCCGGAGGGTGCGCATACCCAGTTCACGGGCTCGTTTGCGGAGCTGAGGGGTGGTCAAGTCGGCATTGATGAGCCGGGCGACCTCATCGTCGATATTGAAAATTTCGAAGATCCCGATCCGTCCACGGAGTCCGGTGTTGCGGCACTCCCGGCATCCGCCCGGGACGTGGACGTTAGAGGCTTGAAGTTGGGCGGCGTCGAGGCCGAGCCGTTTGATTTCTAGGTCGGTCAGTTCACCGCGCTTCTTGCACTCCTTGCAGAGGCCCCGAACCAACCGTTGCGCCATGATTGAGCGCACTGCAGAGGAGATCAGGAACCGCTTCACCCCGATGTCTTCGAGACGAGCCACCGCGCTGGGGGCATCGTTGGTGTGCAGGGTGGAGAACACCAAGTGACCGGTCAGCGATGCGTTGATCGCGATCGTCGCGGTTTCCAAGTCCCGAATTTCCCCGATCATGATGATGTTCGGGGCTTGCCGGAGAATGGCCCGGAGCGCGGATTGGAAGGTCATCCCGATGTCCGCCTTCACCATGACCTGGTTGATCCCGCTGAGCTGATACTCGACCGGATCCTCCACCGTGATGATCTTCTTGTCCGGTTTGTTGATCTCGTTGAGACAGGCGTAAAGGGTCGTCGTTTTCCCGGAACCGGTCGGTCCCGTGACCAGGAGGATTCCGTCGGGTAGACGAAGCATCCGGCCCCAGTTTTCTTGGTCGTCCGCCAGGAAACCGAGCTGCGGCAAGCCGAGGAGGAGCGAACTCTTGTCGAGAATCCGCATGACGATCGATTCGCCGTGAGAGGTGGGGACCGTGCTGACCCGCAGGTCGAGTTCCTTCTTGCCCATCTTCGCCTGAATCCGTCCGTCTTGCGGTATCCGCTTTTCGGCGATGGACATGCTGCCGGTCATGATCTTGATCCGGCTGACGATGGATGGGAGTAATTTCCGCGGATGGCTCGCGATATGGTGGAGCGCGCCGTCGATCCGGTAGCGAAGTCGGACTTCCTTTTCGAGCGGCTCAATATGGATGTCACTGGCGCGGGCTTGGAAGGCGTCCCCGAGGATCTGATTGACGAGGTTGACCATCGCGGATTCCTCGGTGCTGACGGTACCTCCTTTGCCATCATCAGGGCCCTTCGTGGTCACCGCAGTGCCGCCGATCTTGGCGGCATCTTCAGGGCTGAGTTGACCCGCGAACAGGTCGGCGATGCACTTCCGGATCTGCGCCGGCGGTGCGCAGACAAACTCCGGCGGGTAAGGCAGGACGTGCTGAAGACTGTCGAGGGTCTCCATGTTCATCGGATCGGCCACCGCGACGCGGAGGGTGTGGCCGTCGAAGGAAACCGGGAGCATCGTGTAGCGAACACAGACCGCCGGGCCGACCATCTTGAGCACGGCTTGGTCGATCGGATACTGATTGAGATCGATCGCATCCATGCTGTTGGCCACGGCCAACGTGCTCGCGATGTCCATCTCCTGGACCTGTCCGATGCGGATCAGGGTTTCCAGGGTGGATTCGTTGTTGCGGCGATGCTGGGTGGCGGCGGCGATCGACGATCCGGTCACGATACCGTTTTCCTGCAGCAGTTCGACGATGAATGACTCGTTGGAATACAAGATGTGAGGGGGGTAGGAACTCGGAAAGACTCGGATCGGGTCGACGCCTCAGGCGACCCGCTGCATCGGCTCTTCTCTGAGCCGGAGTGCGGATGCTACCCCGATTCGCGCGACGATGTCAATCTTGGTTTCTACCATGGAGCGAGGATTTCTGAAAGAAAACTTTCCGAGTGAAGGTGGCAGCGCGGTTTCGAAACTTCCGCTCGATGCTGGTGTTGATTTTTGGAGAGCCGGTAACCGCACATTCTGCCAGCCGTCTCCTCCATTCAGACCGGCCATGAACAAGCTCTATTCTGTCGCCCTTGCCTTGTTTCCCGCCGCCCTCTTCGCGGTGGAGACTTCTGCCCCCACCCCGGAGCAGACGGCTTTTTTCGAGTCGAAGATCCGGCCCGCTTTGAGCCAATACTGCTACGAGTGCCATTCCTCCGAGGAAAAAATCAAGGGTGGCTTGGTGCTCGATTCCCGCGAGGGCCTGCTTCAGGGGGGCGACTCCGGACCCGCCATCGTCCCCGGAGATCCAGACGCCAGTTTGTTTTTCACGGCGATCAGTTGGGCAGAGCGCGACACTCAGATGCCGCCGAAGAACAAAATGCCTGCGGAGGTCATTGAGCATTTCCGTTCCTGGATCGCGATGGGCGCTCCCGATCCCCGGGTCAAAGAGGCGGCCACGGTGAAAAGTGCGATCGATCTCGAATCCGGGCGTCAGTTCTGGTCCTTCCGCACGCCTCAGTCTCCCACCGTTCCCCAGCCGAAACAGGCGGATTGGGCCCGTGGTGCCGTGGATCGCTTCGTCCTCACCGCGATGGAAGAGAAGGGATTGCATCCCGTGACTGATGCCAAGCCCGAAGCCCTTGTAAGACGATTGCACTTCGATCTCACCGGCTTGCCGCCCAGCCCGGAGGAAGTCCAGGCTTTCGTGCGCGCTTGGAAGGTCGATCCGGATCGGGCGCTGGCGGTCAAAACCGACGCCCTCCTGGCCAGCCCCCATTTCGGGGAACGCTGGGGGCGTCATTGGCTCGATGTCGCCCGCTTCGCGGAATCCACCGGCAAGGAACTCAACCTCCTCTACCCCCACGCTTGGCGTTATCGCGATTACGTGATCGATTCATTCAACGAGGACAAGCCTTACGACCGCTTCGTTCTGGAACAAATCGCCGGCGATCTTTTGCCCATCCGGAGCGACCAGGAATTCCAAGAGAACCTCATCGCCACCGGTTTCCTCGCCATCGGCACCAAGGGACTCAACGAACAGAACTCCCGCCAGTTCGCCCTCGATGTGGCCGATGAGCAGATCGACACTACCTTCCAGGCGATGCAGGGGCTGACGGTCGCCTGCGCGCGCTGTCACGACCACAAGACCGATCCGATCCCGACTGCCGATTACTATGCCCTGGCCGGAATTTTCCTGAGCACGCAAACCCACTACGGCACGGTTTCGACCGGGATCAATCGCCGCACCACGGAGCTGCTTTTGCTCCCGGTACCCGACGCCACACCGGTCAAGACCTACACCCCTCAAGAAATCGCGGGGATCAAACAGCGGCTCGCGGATGCACAAACTCAATTCGCTCAAGTGCGGGCCGACGAAGCCCGCCAGCGAATGACCGGGGAGAAAGGGGCCAACAATCTCGGGAATTTGATCCGGCTGCGTTCCCAGGTCGGAGTTCTTGAATCGCTGCTCAACGGAATCGACGAACAGGGACGGAGCAAAACGTTCGCCATGGGCACCCAGGACAAGGACAAGCCTGTCGATGTCCCCGTGCTCATTCGCGGTGACCTGGAGAAACCGGCTCAGATCGTACCGCGGGGCTTCCTCCAGGTTCTGCAACCGGCGACCGGGGGGCAAACTGTTCCGTCGTCGTCGAGCGGTCGACTCGAACTCGCGCGCTGGTTGGCGTCGGCGGAGAATCCCCTGACTTCCCGGGTCATGGTCAACCGGATCTGGCAAACCTTGTTCGGCCGCGGCATCGTGTCCTCTTCCGACAATTTCGGGAAGACCGGCCAAGCGCCCTCCCACCCGGAACTGCTCGACCACCTCGCCGTGCGTTTCGTTGAGGAGGGGTGGTCGGTGAAGTCCATGATCCGCGAACTGGTCCTGAGCCGCACCTACCGGCTAGCCACCACCTATGATTCCGCCAATTACGCATCAGATCCGGACAACACCTTTCTCTGGCGCGCCACTCCCCGTCGGCTCGATGCCGAATCCGTCCGGGATGCCATGCTGGTGGCCAGCGGAGAACTGGACCGCAATCGTCCGCGAGGTTCCATCGTCACCGAGATGGGGGACGCCGCCCTGCAACTCCGCTTCAACCCGGACATCGTCAACCGGCCGGAGAAATACCGTTCCGTCTACCTCCCGATCATCCGGGATCAGTTGCCAGAATCGCTTGCTCTCTTCGATGGCGCGGATCCAAACATGGTCACCGGAGCGCGTGAATCGACCAACGTCCCCGGTCAGGCGCTCTACCTGATGAACAATCCGGTCGTCCTGCAGCATGCCGAGGCCATGGCCGAACGCCTCGGCGTGGAAGCAAGCACACCGCGCGATCGCGCCATCCGATCCTTCCTCATCTGTTACGGTCGTCCCCCGACAGAGGAAGAGATCGCCAGTTGCACAACCTTCTTCCAGCGTTTCATCGCCGAAGCGCAGGAGTCCATGGACCCCGAAAAAGCCCGGAATCTCGCGTTCACCAGCTTTTGCCAAGGGCTGTTCGCGTCAGCGGAATTTCGATTTCTGAACTGAACACTCGCAAAGTCATGAACCATCCTCACTTCCTGTCCCGCCGTTCGGCTCTGAAGTCCGTTTCCAGCGGGTTCGGCTACCTGGCCTTCGCTGCCTTGGCTCACGAAAGAGCGATGGCTGAGGCCGGGCCGCTGGCCCCGAAGCAACCGCCGCTCCCCGCCCGCGCCAAACGCGTCATCTTCCTTTCGATGCAGGGCGCTCCTTCCCATGTCGACACGTTCGATTACAAACCCAAGCTCTCCGCCGATGACGGCAAGCCCGGCAAATACGGCGGCCCGACCGGCGCCAAACTGATGGGCTCCCCTTGGAAGTTCTCGGCACAGGGACAGAGCGGTTTGCAGATCTCCGAACTGTTCCCCAAGCTCTCCACCCACGCCGACGACCTTTGTCTCCTGCGGGGCATGCACACCGATTTGCCGAACCATGCCCAGGCCCAGGTCGCCATGCACACGGGCAATTCCCAGTTCGTCAGGCCCTCGCTCGGTGCCTGGACTCTCTACGGACTCGGCACGGAAAACGCCGATCTGCCCGGATTTGTCGCCCTCAATCCGCCCAACGGTTCCGCTCAGCATTTCGGCAGCGCCTTTCTCCCCGCCATTTACCAGGCAACCCGTTTGGGCGGCGACAGCCGTTTGCGCCGTCCGGCCGCCGGTGGGCAAGCTGCGCCGAAGATCCCGAACATCGAGAATCCCAGGCTCGATCGGGACCTCCAGCGGATCCAACTCGATTTGGTTCAATCCCTCAACCGCGACAAACTACAGCGCGACGTCCATCAACCGGAAGTCGAGGGCGTCATCGAATCGTTCGAACTCGCGTTCCGCATGCAGGACAAACTCCCGGAGGTGATGGACACCGCTGGCGAATCTGCAGAGACTCTGGCGCTCTACGGAGCCGATTCCGGAGAGACCAGCAGCTTTGGCCGGCAATGCCTGATCGCACGCCGCTTAATCGAGTCCGGCGTCCGTTTCGTGGAACTCACTCACGGGAATTGGGATCACCACCGCAACATCGAGGATGATCTTCCGGCACGGTGTGGAGAGATCGATCAACCGATCGCCGGTCTCCTCGCCGATTTGAAACGCCGCGGCCTTCTCAAGGACACCCTTGTGGTCTGGGCCGGTGAATTCGGTCGCACGCCGCACAGCCAAGGCAACGGGCGCGATCACAACAACAAGGGGTACACCACCTGGATGGCCGGCGGCGGCGTGAAGGGCGGCTTTTCTTATGGCGCGACCGATGATCACGGTTACGAGGCCATCGAGAACAGGATGCACACCCACGACTGGCACGCCACCATCCTTCATCTCCTCGGTCTCGATCACGAAAAGCTCACGTATCGCTACGCCGGAAGGGACTTTCGGCTGACGGATGTCAGTGGCCTGGTGGCCAAGGAGATCATTGCCTGATCAACGCCGTATCGGCCGGTAATGGGCTCCGCGTCCCTTGCCGTGAAGCGTCGCAAAACCCTGGTGAACCAGTTCTCCAAACTTGTCCCGGAGCGTGTTCCGGGAGCCCCCCAGTTCGGCGGTCGCCTCGGCTACAGACAATGTCCCTCGTTCCATCAGCAGATTGAAGAGCCGCCCGGCCAAGGGGGAAAGTTCTTCCGGCAGATGTTCCGCAAAGACAATGATGCCCAATCGGTCGCGAAGGCGTTCAATTTGCATCAGCATGGCCCGCAAAAAGAAGCTGAGCCACCCCTCCCATTCGGGTGATGATGTTCCGAAGCTCGTCTGCGTGCGGCGCAGCGCGAGGTAGTAAGCTTCTTTGCGGTTCTCGATCACGCTTTCCAAGGAACTGAAGGAGGCGAAGGCGTAACCGGCGCGGAGGAGTTGGAGGTTGGTGAGCACGCGCGAAAGGCGTCCGTTCCCGTCCTGGAACGGATGGATCGCCAGAAAGACGACGTTGAACACCGCGATCCGAAGCAGGGGATGGAGGGATGGCTCCCTTTCTTCTCCGGCATGCCAGGCCAGCAGCTCTTCCATGAGCCGGCTCGTTTCAAAGGGCGAGGCGGTTTCAAAAACGATCCCCACTTCACGCCCGTCCGCGTCGAAGGCCGCCACGTGGTTGGGCAAGGTCTTCCAGGCACCGCGATGCCGCTCATCTTTGGAACTGTATTGCAGCAAATCCCGGTGGAGTTGCAGGAGGATCGGGGCCGTCAACCGAAGGTCTTCCCATGCGCTTTGCACTGTTTCCATGACCCGCGCGTAGCCGGCCACTTCTTCTTCGTCCCGGGATCGGAAAGATTCCGTCCTCAGATTCGTCAGAAATTTCTGAACCTCAGCGTCGCTGAGCCGGGCCCCTTCGATCCGGGTGGATGAGCCCACACTTTCGATCGTGGCCAACCGGCGCAACGAATGGAGCTTCTCGGGGGCAACCCCACTCGTCACCCGCCACTCACCCTTGAATTCATCGATTTCCGCGATGATCCGCACTAGGCCGGATGACGGCTCAATTGCGGGCGGAAGAGGCAGTCTCACGCATCACTCTACCTCCATTTCCATCCATTTCCATCCATTTCCATCCATTTACCGCCGATTCCACGCCACGCATTCCGCGTAGGTCGCGCCGGTTCCGCCGAAGAGGTCGAGGGCACTGCCAATCGTCAAATCGACCCGGCCGCCGCTGAGTTCTTCGACGAGCCGAAGGTCCCCGAGGTTGCGTGCGCCGCCTGCGTAGGTGATCGGGCACCCGCCCCAAGCTCCCAGGAATGCGACCAATTCTTCGTCGATCCCCCGGCATTGGCCCTCAACATCTGCAGCGTGGATGAGGAGTTCGTCGCAATGGCGCGCCACTTCGTCGAGGTGCTCGTTGCTTAGAATGTAAGTGGTGATCGTTTGCCAACGGTTTGTGGCTACGGCCCAACCCGACGGCGTTCGGCGGCAGCTCAGATCGGCCACCACGCGGTCCTTCCCGATGTCGTGGGCGAGCGCTTCCAAGCGGTCGATCCGGAAGAGCGGGCCGTCAAAGAGATGGCTTGTCACGATGACATGAGAGGCACCCGCGTCGATCCAGGACCGTGCGTTGCCGGGGCCGATCCCGCCGCCGATCTGGAGCCCACCAGGATAGGCCGCCATCGCCGCGTGCGCCGCTTCCTCGTTCCCAGCGCCGAGCTGAATGACATGTCCGCCAGTCAAGCCATCGTCCCGATAGAGCGCCGCGAATTCCGCTGCGGACCGGTCCGACTCGAAATTCGTCCGAAGTCCCTTGCCATCGTCCCGGAGGCTTCCGCCCACGATCTGTTTCACCTTGCCTTCGTGGAGGTCAATGCAGGGGCGGAAGCGGGTCATCGGAGTGCGGAGTGGACAGAATCCAACGGGCAAGGCAAGGTGCCTGCGATGGAGAAACGGATCGGATTGGGCGCCGCTATGGTGGTCTTGCTGGCGGGATGCGGCAAAGAGGAACCTGCGCCGGTGGAGGTCAAGGTCAAGCCGGAGGCGCCCCGGATCGAGGGAATGGTCTGGGTTCCCGGTGGAAAATACCTCATGGGTTCCTACAGCGGAATGCCCAACGAGCAACCCGCCCACGAGGTCGATCTCGATGGCTTCTACCTTGACGAGACCGAGGTCACCAATGCCCAGTTCCAGAAGTTTGTCGATGCGACCGGATACGTCACCCTGGCGGAACGCCCGATGACCGCAGCAGAGTTGGCCCAGATTCCCGCTGAACAACGCCCCAAAGAGGCTCGCTTCGGCAGCATCCTCTTCCAAAAAACCGAAGGGGCCGTCCCCTTGGATCAGCCGGTCTGGTGGCGCATGGAGTATGAGGCAAATTGGCGGCAGCCTGGCGGTCCCGGCAGTTCGGTCGAGGGCAAGGACGATCACCCCGTCGTCTGCGTGACCTACGGCGACGCGGTAGCCTACGCGAAGTGGGCTGGGAAGCGGCTCCCAACCGAGGCCGAGTGGGAATACGCCGCCCGTGGTGGTTTGGAAGGCCGCAAGTATGAGTGGGGCAACGACCCCTTGCCGCCAGAAGAGGGGAGTAAGCCGTCGGATTGGCGCTGCAACATCTGGCAGGGCTATTTTCCCTACAAGGATTTCGGGACCGACGGCCATGCTGGAACGGGGCCGGTCAAGAGCTACCAACCCAATGGGTTCGGTCTCTTCGACATGACCGGCAACGTCTGGGAAATCTGCAGCGACTACTTTGGCGCGGATTATTATGCCGCCAGCGAACGGAAAAATCCCCAAGGCCCTTCCGCCACGAGCGGTGCTCAGACGGGAGTCGAAGTTCATGTGATGCGAGGAGCTAGCTGGCGGATTCACCGCAGCTACGGACCATCGCCCGCACCCGGAGCGCCGCCGATTCTCGAGTTTCGCGTGTCCACGAGAAACGAGGCCTCAACGGATACCGCGACAAACGACGTTGGTTTTCGCTGCGCCCGTAACCCGTGATTCCCATCCTTCCATCACTGACGGGTTACTTGATCAATAATTGTTTTTCCTCGTTGGTCAGCAACCCGGAAGCCTTCTGCTTCGCGGCGGCGGCGGCTTCCGTCTCTCCGAGTGCCTCCAGGACAGCTCCATAGTTGAGCCAGATCATACCTTCCCCCGGAAACTGGGCCGTGCATTTTGCCAAAAGGTCCCGAGCTTCCCTGCTGCGGCCGGTTTGGTGCAGAAAGAATCCAAAGTTTGCCGGACCGTTGGGATCCTGTGGGGCCAGTCTCATCCACTCGCGATAGGCGGCCTCCGCAACGGGTTGGTCGCCGAGGATCGATTTCGCCACCGCCAGGACCTGCCACGCCCTTACATCCGTCGGAAAATCACGAGTCAACTGGGTGGCTAGTTCGGCCGCCTCTGCGGTTTTACCCATCCGGAGGTGTCCGGATGCGAGCGCAAAGTCTCGTGTCCGGTCCCCCGGAGCCAAGCTCGCCGCCTTCTCAAGCTGATTCAACGCCTCTGCCCGGCGACCGGTCAAGGTGTAGTAATCGGCGACAGCAGCCTCGAGAGTAGCGTTGGGCGTAGACTGCGCCGCCAGCGCTTCGCGGATGATGGCATCAGCTCGGTCCTTCTCGTTGTTTTGCCAGAGGAGGACCGCATATTGGCGGAGCGCGTTGGAATCACCGGGAGTGAGCGCAAGGACCTTGGCCCAGGCATCGCAGGCGCCCTTGGGATCTCCCTGTTCCGCCAGCGTAATTGCCAGCTCACGCAACGGGCGGGGGTCATTCGGATTGCGCTCGACCGATTCGGTGAGTAGTTCCTGAGCACCCGAGCGATCTCCTTCCGCCCGCTGCAAAAGGGCGGTAAGGACGTCCCCATTGACGTTCGATGGATCCAGTGCTTTGGCTTGGTCCAAAGCCTTGCGTGCGCGGTCGAGCTGCCCCATCCGGATGGCAATCTCAGCACGGAGGAATTGAAATGCTGGATTCTCCTGGAATTGCAACTGCTGCTTCTCCAGCAGGGGCTCGGCTGAGGTGAGATCCCCCTGCGTCGCGGCCTCCAAGGCGACCTTCATTTCTGCCTGGACCTCGGGTGGGGGCGGCGCGGGGGCCGGAGTAACTTTATCTGCGGTTGCGCCTTCTTTGGCTTGCCACGGACTCCACCCTTTCGTCATTCCCCAGACGCCAAGGCCTCCCACGATTCCGGCCGCTAGCAGAGAGAAGAACACGGCGGAGCGGACCTTGAAGTACGGTGCCCGGGTCGGCTGCGTGAGCACGCTTGTTTCCAACTGCGCAAAGACATCGTCTCTCGCCCGGCAATGCTCCAACCATTCGGACGCCTCGATCCGGGGAGCGGTGCTTTCCCAAACGTGATCAATGGTCGCTCGACCTTGCGACGACGTTATCTCGCGGCTGTAGCGAAATCCCGGACCGGTTCTGACATGCTTATCTGGTTTCGCCTGCCGGATCCCCGCAGACTTCACCTCCACGTGGTGCTCGACGCGCAAAGGATGACGCATGGCCCGGGCCACGGTGCGCAATCCCGGTGCCTCGTCCCAGTCCACCGCGAGGAAAAGACCGTTGGCCCGGTAACGGAATTCCGGAGGTCGTTCTCCCGGCGGCCCCCAGCTGGGAAGATCGTAGACGCCCCGCAGTTCAATGGCGTCCGCAGCCGGATCTTCGCGCAGGTCTACGCCCTCTTCGCTGTAACGCATCGTCGGAAATTGATGACGCAACGGCTCAAGGTGCGCATGGATGAACGAAGATCTGCCCTCGCGCGCGACCGACTCCCGCATCTCGTCCGCCAGCCAGTTCGTCGCGCGCAACACCTGCTCGATGGAACTAGGTTCCCCCTCAAGATTCAGGTGGAACGTTTCCCTCAGGATCAACTCCGCAGGCGGTGCCGGAGGCAGGGGGAGCAGGGCGGTGACGCCGGGTTTGACCTCAAGTCCAAATCCGTAAGTGGAAGGCAACCATTCGTGGAAGTTGCCCTTTCGGCTCGCCTCCGTGGGATCGGCAAAATGGCGCTGGCCATCAACTACGAAGGTGACGATGACATGGTTGAAGACGGCGGCAGAGGGCAGCAGGGATGCCACCGTCTCCCCCCACTCGGGATTCACCAGCAAGGGACAGGCTTCCACGCCAAGTTGCCGCAAAAGCACAGTGAGGAGCGCCGCCTTGTCTTTGGCATCGCCGCTGCCCCGTCGCAGCACCGTCACTGCGGTGGCAGGGGACAGCCCAGGACTCTCGCTCTCTAGGGATGTGACCTCGTCTTGCACGAACCGGATCACCTCGGTGACCGATTCCTCCAACTCACGTCCGGCGGAAAGGTGCGCCATGGCATCCCGAACCTCGCCTGAAGCAGAAGCAAGGGCTTCAGCCCAGGCTGCCTGGGTGGACTCCGCGACTTCGTTCCAGTCTCTCCAGCAGGACGCTTCCAGGACGGGGTAGTTCCATACGCCTGGGGGGGCGTCGGGCTCGGCCCGGGTGATCGGCGGGCGAGTTTGCCTCCAGTGTTCGCGTCCTGGGGTTGTCTCGTGTTCTGGTTGCTTGACCGTCTCGGGGCAATGCAGCCGCCACTTCACGGGGGTGCCGGGGCCGGAATGAATCGTGAAATGCGTGACCCCGCAGGGAACGTTCCAGACGAAGCCGTGGAAGTTGGTGAACGGAAGTTCGGAGGTCGAGCCCTGCGGCTCCAGCGTCCATGAGAAGTCGATCGCGTCGCCTACTTCAAGACCGTCAATGGCGGCCACCACGCTGATCCGCCCAGCCTGCCTTTCGTCCCGCCGGACTCCAAACTCCAACGTGTCCGCCAAGGAACGTCCCTTCCAGATACCGAAATCATCTTTGCGCCAGACCACGAGCTCGTGGATCCGCAAGCGTCGCGTCTGCGGATCGAAAGGAATTTCGACCTGACCGAAGGTTTGGATGGCCGCAGGGCTGAGCAGGAGGCGTACGATCCGGTTGGAGACGGAGCGCGAGGGAACGTGCCGCTGCTCATCGACCAGCAGGAGAGCGACCGCGCTGCCTTCAGGGGCTTCAAAGTCCCAATCCGGGGCGCACGGCTCCACCCAGATTGGAGGAACGGCAATCCTCCAATCCTCCTCGGAGTGGGGAAGGACCTCCAGGACCGGCATAGCGCATGAATGAGGAGGAACATTGCAAAAGTCAAGAAGTGACGCCTGCCGTGCTCTCCAAAGAGCTTGGAGCTATCAGCACAAAAAAATATTCCGGATTACGAAAAAATTCGCTCACAAATGGTCCGCTGGCGACAAGGACACTTGCACCGATCCCGGAAAACACGTAAAAGGGCCGGTTCACTCCCCAAATTTTTTCCTCCCCCGTCCGCGAAATGTCTCAGACAGACTTGTTTAAGAGCCTGTTGCAACCTCCTGTGCGAAAACTGAAGCGGATCACCGATCCGTTGAGTGAGGACTTGCAGGTGACCGAAAACGCTCCCGATATCGAGGCGCTCCGCCCGAACAGTGAGCGCGGTTTCATTGAGCGGGCTCGTCAGTTCCCTCGGGATTTTCCCAGTCGCTTGATTGAGGAGGGGGCGGTCCTGAATCGTTTGGCGCGGGAGGAAGAGGCCCGTTTGGCTCGGGATTCAGACGCTCGCATGGCGCGGGATGCCGAGGTGGAGGTGCCGCGATTTGAGGAACCTGTGCCGCGATCTATCCGGGAAGATATTGTCCGGATGGAGAGTGAAGAGCCTCCCTTGAGCTTAGCGGACCAGCAGCGCCTTGCGGAAGAGGAGGAGCCACACTGGTCCCAACCCGACGAGAATCGCTGGGCCCAGGAGGAAAACGAGGCTCTCGTCGCGCAAGCAGAAGCTGCAAAGCGCTTGGCGCGCGAGGAGGAGTTGGCTCGCCGGGAGCGGGAGCAAACAGAGATGCGCATCGCGCGGGAAGAAGCGGCCCGATTGGCACGGGAGCAGGAATTGGCCCGCTTGGCGAAGCTGAAGGAGGAATCCGCCCGCTTGGCTGAGGAGCAGGAAAAATTCGCCCGCTTGGCAAAGCAGCAGGAAGAATCTGCCCGCTTGGCAAAGGAGCAGGAAGAATCTGCCCGCTTGGCAGAGGAGCAGGAAGAATCTGCCCGCTTGGCAGAGGAGCAGGAAGAATCTGCCCGCTTGGCAGAGGAGCAGGAAGAATCTGCCCGCTTGGCAAAGCAGCAGGAAGAAGCTGCCCGTTTGGCAGAGGAGCAGGAAGAAGCTGCCCGCTTGGCAAAGCAGCAGGAAGAAGCTGCCCGCTTGGCAAAGCAGCAGGAAGAAGCTGCCCGCTTGGCAAAGCAGCAGGAAGAAGCTGCCCGCTTGGCAAGGCAGCAGGAAGAGGCAGCGCGTTTGGCAAAGCAACGGGAAGAAGCCGCCCGTTTGGCAAAGCAACAGGAAGATGCTTCACGCTTTTTGAAAGAGCAGGAGGAAGCTTCCCGCTTGGCTCGTGAGAAGGTTGAAGCCGCTCGTATGGCAAAGGCGAAAGCAGACGAGGAGATCCAATTGGCCCGCGAGACCGCCCTCAAGCATGTCAGTCAAGAAGCCAATGCTCGTGAGCAGCAAAAGGCCGCTCTGTCGCCCGTGGCCAGTGTGAGTTACCAGAATGACGCCCCGCCCTCAGAACCTGAGACCGACCCGGGTGGGGGAGAAGTCCGCCGCCTCAAACGCGCGGAACAAGTTGAGACTATCCCCATGACCGAAGAGCCCGGGCCGTTCGTCAGCTCGTTCGTGCCATCCGCCAGCCAACTGCCGAGGCAGAGTCCGTCCCCGTCCAGACCGAACCCTTCCGTGTCCCCGCAGCTGGTTGAGAGGCCGCCGACACTGGCTCTGGCACCGGTGGTGGACGACGAGCAGCTTTTGGACGAGGAAAGCTTCGAGCGCCGCAAGAAGCTGCTTGAAAGAAAGAAAGAGCTCGCTCAGAAAGAGATCGAGGTTGCCAGGAAGCAGCGGCAACTTCTTAAAGAGCAGGCCAAGGTCAGCCGCAATGAAGAATTTAACCTCGGGGCTTGGCTGGCCGGGGCGGGAACTGCGGATCTTCGGGAGTGCTCGGACTCGGAGCGCCAGAAGGTTTGTGCCATCGGCTACACCGTTCTCGTGCCCACGATTTTCTCGCTGCTTTCGGCCTCCTACGCCGCCTCGACGCTCACCACGAATCCTTACGTCGTCGGCCTGGTCGCCGTGGCCTGGGCCATCATCATCTTGCTCGTGGATCGCGCCATCATCGCGACTTATTCGCCGAACATGAGCCTGGTGGGCAAGGCGGGAACCATCATTTTGCGTTTGGTGGTGGCCATGTTGATGGGGATGACGGTCTCCCACCCGCTGACCCTCTTGATCTTTAAGGACACCATCAACGTCCATATCGAAGAACAACGCGATCAGGAAATCTCCGCCGCCCGGGAGAAGTTCGCCCAGCAGAAGAAGGGCTTGGAGCAGAAGGTCGCCGAAGCTCAGGCGGAGGTGGAACGGCAGCGCGTGCTCTACAATCAGTCGTTCGACGCCAAGGTGGAGAATTCTGGGGAAGGCGTGGCCAAGGCCGCTGCGGCCGGGAGCTTGACCGCAGAGGAACAGGTTCTCTTGAAGCAGCGCACCGATGATGCCGCCAAGCCGTTCCAGCAAGAGTTGGCCAACCTCGAGACCAGCCTGAAAGCCGCAGAAGCCCGGAGAGCGCAACTGCAGACGGAAATGGACGACTGGCAGCGTCAGTACGAGGCGGAAATCGGGGGCGCACGCAGTGGCGTTTCCGGCATTGGGCCCCGCGCTCGCAGCATCGAGGCAGATCAGTTATCTTGGCGGCGCGCCGATTTGCAACGCCTCAGGGAGGAGGTTGCGACTTTGTCGACCCGTCGCAGTGAAATCCAAAAATCGATGACCGCCGCAGGGGATGCCTTGCGCCGGGAGATGGAAACCACGGCCGCAGACCGTGGGATGAAGGCGCGCCAGGAGGGGGAGCGCCTCGCCGGATTGCAGCAGCAACTCCAGGAGAAGAAGCTACAGAATTTGGTTTCCGAGGGGGACAACGTCCGCAAGGGCCTCCAGAAGGCGATCGACTCAGGCTTGGAAGAACTGAACCGGCGTCGCAAGGAGCTGGATGAGCTGACCTCACTGGAGTTGAAGCGGATGGACGACCTCCGCAACAACCCGCGCCGGGACATGCTGACCCAAACATTGGTCATGCACAAGATGTTCGAACATCCAGAGGCCGGTGGGCACTTCGCCCTGGCGGCTTACATGGTGCTGGCGATCCTTTTCCTGGCGATCGATACCATGCCGATTTTGGTGAAGTTCACCGCCAAGAAAGGCGAGTACGACGCACGCCGCGAAAGGGCGCTCGCCCTGTCCAACATTCCGGCGGATCAAAGAAAACCCGATTCGGTCGGAGCCCACGACCTCCGAAAAAAGGCGCTGGACTACGATCTGCAGGAGCAGCAGTTCAGGATTTATCAGATGCAGGAGGAAGCGCTCAAGCAGGAGGAGAAAGCGCTCAAGCAGAAGGGCTTGGTCCACACCAGGGAGAAGGAAGTTTACGAGAAAGAGCGGGAAGCGATGCACGCCAAGGCGGATCGCGATGCCGCCTCAACCTTCAAGAACTTGGAGATCGCGGAACGCGAGAGCGAACGTCAGCGGGAACTGGCGGAACAGGATCGGAAGCTGGCGCTGGCCAAGCAACAGGCCGAGATCGAAAAGCTCGAACTCGCCGCCAAGGAAGCGGAAGCGAATGAAGCCAAGGCCAAAGCGCATCTCAGCAAACTGAATCTCGAAGTCGTCCAGAACGATCCGAAAGGCCTCCTCAAACACCAGCTTCAGGCAGCGCAGGTGGAGAGAGGCCGGCAGAGATTCGGGCGGGAAGACGGTGCCACCGCAGAAATGAACATTGCGGCGGAACAAGAGCCTTCGCCTGAGGTCGCGGAATCATAATCAATGTAGCGCAACGGCTTCCCGTTGCGGAGCGGTCATCGCGCGAGTTCGGCACGGGAAGCCGTGCCGCTACCGGGGCGCGCCGAAATTCCCCTAACGCGAAATCCGGGTCCGTTCCGGCAAGATCGCGCAGGCACCTTTGCAGCCGAAGATGCGGCTGAAGAAAAGTCTTCGGGCGCTCACGAAATCGTAAACCCGTTCCGCCACCCAGATCACTCCGGGAATCCAGAGAATCAGTGCCATCGGGACCAGGAGCGGCATGCGCATGCCCACGAAACGCAAAGCGCGGGCAGCGCGGTAGATCTTGCCATCGCGGGCGATGCAGTGGATCGCCTCCAGGAGATCCTCCCGCTCCAGATGAGGGGCCAGCGCCGCTGCCGCAGGATCACTCAGGGGACGCAAAGAGACCTGATCGCACCAATCCAGCCAGGTGAGCATCTTCATCTGGAAGACGCACAAAGGACATTCGTCGTCGTAAAGGACGGTATTCATTTCGTTCTTAGTCCTTCGTTCGTGGTTCCTAGTTCAATTAACCAAGAACCAAGAACCAAGAACCAAGAACATCAATTCTGAACTTCAACTGTCGCTGCCTGCGCCGTGCGCAAGCGACGCCGTCCGAACCAGAGGCCTGCGAGGAGGAGCAGAATGATCGCGATGACCTGGGACGGCTCGGGGACAGCGGTGAGGTAGTTGTTGTTGCCAATCGTGCTCACCCCGTAAAACATCCCGCTGCTGCCCTGGATGGTGCTCCCCGCAAGGAGGTTGCCAAATCCGCCGTTTTGGCTGCCAGAGAAGGAGGCAAACAACCAGGGACCCGTGCCGCTGCCCCAGGCACCCGCGTCATCGCGGACCACCAACGAGACGTTCGAACCGAAGGTCAGGTTGCCGGTGATGTTGACGAAATCAACGGCACCGCCGGTGGTCAGATCAACCAGCCAAGTGCTGAAGTTGCCAAAGGTGAGACCGTCGGAGAACGCCAAGGTGCCTTGAGTGAACTGCCCTTCATTGGATCCCGCCGTAAGCGATCCATTGATGGTCGTGGCCCCGGCGATCGTTCCTGTGCCGGCCAAGGTGGCACCGGAAGCGACAGTAACCGAACCCGTGCCGGTGGCGCTACCAGTGGTGTTATTGGCCAGCAACGTTCCGGCGTTGACCGTAGTCGTTCCGTCGTAGGTGTTCCCGCCAGTCAATTCGAGGGTCCCCAGGCCTTCTTTGAAGATGCCAGCACCCGTGCCGACGATCTGAGCGGAGATGCTCATGTCGGTGGCAGCAGAACCATCGGCGATCGTGAAGGTCCGAGTGGCACCGTCGAGATCAACCTGGCCGGCGATGGAACCGAGCCCACCGCTGTCCGTTGAACCGCCGTTGCCGTCGTCGATCAAACGGTTGCCATTGGAGATGGTGGCCGTGCCGGAGCCGCCGGTGAAGCTGACGTTGCCGTTAAGGATCAGAATGCCCGGGGCAACATTGTCAGAGCTGACCGTAAGGTTGGGGTTGGAGGTGCCGCCGAACTCCAGGCCCGTGGCACCGACCGTGACGGAGGCGCTGCCGAAGCCGCTGCCTTCGTCGCCATGGATGGTGTTGGTGCCGCCGGTGATCTCCAGATTGCCGTAGGAATCCTGGCCGTAGATGTCGTTCGTGCCGCCGGACCACGTCGGATCAATCACCGTCAGTTTGCTGCCACGAGGGGCGAGGTAAGTGCCGCCGGAGTTGGTCAGGTGGAAGATCGTGTCGGTCTTGCCATTGACGTTGAACTTGCCGCCGGTCCCGATGCTCACGTAGACGGAGTCGTCGATCTGATGGTTGGCCATCAGGCGAACTTCGCCCGTGCCGTTGATCAAGACGTCAGGATTGACCTTACTGGAAAGGCTGTCACCGATGATGGCATTCGTTCCGGGGGCCTTGTTGAGTTGAAGAACTCCCGCACTCACTGTGGTATCTCCGGAGTAGGTGTTCGCTCCCGGGCCGCTGAGCACCAAGTTACCTCCGGTTCCCGTCAGAGTCAGGCCACCGGTGCCGTCGATGGCGCTATCCACCGTCAAGATGGTGCCAATGTTCGGGGCGAAACTGCCGCCGGAGGCACCTAGAGTGACACCGCGATTGCTGTTCAAAGTGAACGAGGCCGTCGTTTGCAGGGAACCGCCGTTGAGGGTCAAGTGGCCGGCGGTGAAGGCGCCGGGAGCCGCGCCCAGTCCAGAATCCGCACCGATCGCCACCGTGCCGCCGTTTACCGTGGTGGAGCCGCTGTAGGTGTTGACTCCGGAGAGCGTCTGGGTGCCGGTGCCGGTTTTGACCAGCGCCACGGTTCCATCCGTGCCCACTCCATCGCCATTGCGGATCACCCCGCTGAAGTTCTGGGTGCCCGCGAAGTTAAGCGTCAGGGTGCTCGTGCCTGCCGCGCCGGATTCGTTTTCCACGATGCCCGCGCCGCCGGCGCTGCTCAAGCCCGCCAGGGTTTCACTCTGGTTGTTGAGGCGAAGGATGCCCGCATTGGCACCAACGCCGTTGAAGTTCACCAAGCTGGTGTCGACGATCTGGTTGCTGTTGGTGAGTTGGACAATGTCATTGCCGGTGCCGTCGCCGATCGTCAGGTTGCCCCCGATGGCGTTGGTCCCGGCGGTCTTGGCGAGGATCAGGGAGCCACCATTGACCGTGGTGAGTCCCGCGTAGGTATTCGCGGAAGCGCCGCTAAGGGTGAGGTTGCCCGTGCCGGTCTTGGTGACCGTCGAGCCTGCCGTCGTGCCAACAATCGTGCCCGAGATGGTCGTGTCACCCGAGCCGTCGACCGTGACCCCATTGGTTCCCATGGCGATTGCGGCAGCATTGCTCAGAGTGAGCAGGCCCGAGATGGACTTGATGGTCGAGTTGCCCGCAAGAGTGACCGTTCCAGACTGGGTGGTAGAGCCCGTGCTGGTCAGAGCACCACCAGTGAAGGCGGCATTGGCGAGTGTGGTATCACCCGTGCCGTTGATATTCAGCGGCTCAGCGCTTGCCACGGAAGCGAGGTTTAGTGTGGCACCTGTGGCCACCGTGGTGGTACCGGCCGTGGTGCCGAGTCCAGTGGCGTTGGTGATGGAGACCGTGCCAGCGTTGATCGAGGTGTTCCCAGTGTAGGTGTTGGCCCCGTGGAGGGTCACCAGGCCGGTGCCCGTCTTGGTCACAGTTCCTGCGGCTGTGCCGATGGTCGAGGAGATCGTCATATCTCCGCTCCCGGCAAGCGCCAGGATGAAGCCCCCTCCGGTGATCGTGCCGGGGTTGGACAGGGTGAGATGGCCAGCGTCGGATTGAATGGTCGCATTCGCCCCCAGGGTCACCAGACCGCCGTAGACGTTGTTCCCGCTGAGGTTGCGCAGGGCACCGGTGCCACCACTACCGGAGCCACTGATGGTGAGCAACTCATTCGGGTCTACGCTGATATTGTTGGACAGCTCGAGCGAAGCGCCGCTGGAGACGACCGTTCCCGTGGCAGCCGTGGCGAAGGCGGTGCCGAGTGCGTTGCCGTGGGTGATGCTGAGGATGCCGCCGGTCACCAGGGTGCTTCCGGATTGGGCGTTGGACCCGCTGAGGACAAGGGTGCCCGTGCCCGATTTGGTCAGGGACGTGGCTGCGCCGGACAACGTGCCGGCGAGGGTCAGCGGGTTGGTGCTGTTGACCGCGATAGCTGCGGCGGCATCGCTTAGGACGATCGGAGTGTTGAAGGTGGCAACACCCGAACTGGCGTCCGTCGTGATCGCAGCGGCTCCGTTGACGGTGAGGGTGTAACCGCCCGTATTCTGGAGGACCACCGGAGTGCCGCTTGTGTTGTTGAGCGTCAGGCTACTGATGCTCATGTTGGAGCCGAGCACCATGTTGTTCTGGTTCGACGGCGAGGTGACCGAGAGGAAGACGTTGGTGGAGGAGCCGGGAACCAGTCCGGTGTCCGTGCCCGCCAGGTCAGTCGCCCAGTTGCTCTGTGTCGAACCGTCCGAAATCGCCCAAACGTTGGTGTTGCCGGTGAATCCGCCCTTCCAGAAGGCTGTGCCTAGAGTGCCCGCCGCCGTGGTCAATTGCACCAGGAAGTCGCTCTGGCTGATCCCTGTGACCGTGAAGTTGGTGTTGTTGTAAACATTGCCCAGCACATAGTTGCCAGAGCTGCCGTTGGTGTTGAGGAGACCGCCAGACGGCGCGTGGATCACAGTGTGGGTTCCGTTCGGGGCCGAGCCCGTGATGCCGTAGACATCGATTGAGGTGATTCCTTCGTGGAACGCCAGTACGCCGCTGTTGAGAGCGATTTGGCTGCTGAAGGTGCCGGTGCCGACTTCGATGCCGATCCGGTTCGTCGTTCCCGTGAAGGATAGGGCCGTGCCAGAGGTTGCCCCCAAGGTCAGGATGTTGTTGGCATTGACCCCGGTGAGCAGGTTGAGGGTCGTTCCGTCACCGACGGTGAGGCTGCTGGTGCCGCTGATCCCGTCGATCACTCCTGCAGTGGCGTGGGTCACGTCGAGAATACCACCGGTGACATTCGTGGCACCGTTGTAGGTGTTGATGTTGGTCAAGGTCAGCCTGGAAGCACCGGTCTTGGTCAGGTTGATGTTGTATTGGATGACGCCGCCGTAGACGGAATCGAGCGTCGCGCCATTGCCCACCGTGAGGGTTCTCATCTCGGTGGAGCTGTTGGTGATGTAGCCGCTGCCGTTGAGGTTCGTCGTGGCCGTAGTCAGGCCGGTGGACGGCGAGGTGAGGCGACCGATGGTCTGGTTGAAGCCGTTGAGGTCGAGGACGGCTGCGCCGGTGGTGCTGACGTTGCCCGTGGTGAGGAGCGCGTCATTAGCTCCGAGACGGAGCATGCCCTGGAGGAGGTTGGTACCGCCGGAGTAGGTGTTCGCGCCGGAGAGCGTCACGGTGTCGTAACCCTGTTTGGTGAGACCGCCGGAGCCGCTGATGATCCCCTTGATCTCGAGGATTACGCCCCGGGCCGTGTTGCCGAAGGGCGAGAACGGATTGGGCTGGACGCCGTTGTCGTAGCCGTTGACGCCCTGGTTGATGTTCTGGCCGAGGAACGAATTGCCCGCCAGATTGAAGGTCACTCCGGTACCGAGGGTGCGATAGACCGCGAACTGAGTGGCGTTGGCGATGATACCCTGATCATCCACCTTGAGGAAGCCTTCGATGGAGCCGCCGTTCATGGTGACCGCCACCGTGCCGGTTTGGTCATTGTTGATCTGCAGGGTGCCGGCGCCAAGGTTGAGGGTGCCGGTGCGGGCACCGTCCACGCTCCAACGTTCAATGCCGCCCGCCTCATAGTTGACCGTCTTGGTGAGGTTCGCCACCTGGATGTCCAAGGTGCCGAAGCGCTTCACGTTGACCGTGCCAGAACCGAGGGAACCGGTGTTGAAGATCCCGACAGGACCTTGCTCGATGCTGACCGTGCCGGCGAAGGTGCTGGCACCGCGGATGTAGAGTTCCGCGTTGCCCCGCTTCTTGAAGGTCTGATCCGCGCTGCCGGAGAGGCTGGCGATGGAGATACCGATCCCGGAACCGGAGGTGAAGCTGTTGTTGATGACCGTCTGGCCGATGTTGAGAATGGCGCTGGCATTGGTGCCAACGAGCGAGACGTCTCCCACTTGGAGCAGCGAACGCTGCTGGTTGCTGGTGTAAGCCAGCTGCGCGTCCTGCAAGGCTCCACCCGTGGAAGTGATGATCACGTTCGAGAACGAGCCCGCTGCACCGAGAGACTGGGTGCGATCCGCCGCGCCCGGGGTATGGGTGATCAGGGCATTGTCCGTGATGAGGAGGTTGCCCATGGAGTAAAACTCGTTGAGCGGATTGCCTTGGTTCGCGTTGAGTTGGAGGGCTGGTGTGCCGGTGGCGTTGCCGTGCAGCGAGACGGTGTTCAGGGCCGTCGCATTGCCGAGCGCACCGAAGACGTTGGCGATAATGGAGCCCTCGTTCACGTTCCACCCGGTGGAAATCCCGTTTCCGGTGCCACGCGCCGCGTCGCTCTGGTCCTTGTTGATCGTCAGGGACGAAGCACCGAACTTGGTGATGCCCGCCGCGCCCACGTTCTGGATGTCGCCATTGAGGGTGAGCGCTCCTTCCGTGTAGATCAGGGCTTCGTGGCCGTTGAAGTTCAGGTTCGGATTGATCGTGTTGGCTGCTGTATTGAGGATACCACCTCCGGCTGCCGTGCCGTTCAACGTGATCGTGTTGAACTGGCCCGTGCCATTGTTGATGGTCACCGCCGTGGCGGCAGAGCCACCGACGCGCATTGCCTGCACGGTTACATCACCGCTGAGTTGGGTGGTGGCAGTAACGTCCGCGATGCTTGTCGCGGTGTTCCCCACGAAGTTGGCGGTGGCGTAGGTGACGTTGATGAGACGGTTGGTGCCGCCACCCGCGTCGGTCACGAAGGAGCGACCCGACGCTGCGGCGAAGCCGTTGATCATATGGGCAGGCAGCATGTTCACGCTGGCATGCACCGTGGCGGGCAGGGCCGCAGTGGTCACGAAGCTGTCCGAGTTGGCGGCATTCGTGCCGAAGGGATCGCCGGGCACGAAGACCATCGTGCCGGTGCCGACGCGGGTCAGCGAGGCGGCCGTCAGGACGTGAGCCGAGCCGGGAGCACCAGGATTGATGATCCCGATCCGCGAGCCCTTGTCGAAGGTGATCGCACCGACGGTTTCGTTGATCGCTGTTCCCGACTGGGATTGATAGAAGATCGACGAGCCGTTGAGAGCGATCGCAGTGGTATCACCCCAACGGTTGGCGTTGTTGCCTGCGGTCACGCCGGTGGGCGCGGTGTTGCCGTCCAGGCTTAGGGTGGAACCGGGATGGAACACGTAGGTGTTGCTGTTCGAGTTCGCTCCCGCTGGATTGCGGAACTGACCGTTGGCACCAGCGGCCGTGATGGTGCCGAAGACATCGACCGTGCCGGAGCCGAGGGCGGTGTCGCCCACGGTGAGGCCGGAACGAACCACCAGGGTGCTGCCGCGAGAGACCGTGGTGCCGCCGGAATAGTCGTTGTCGTTGTTCAGGACGATGGTGCCCTGACCGCCCACGGCCAGGGAGCCGACTTGGAGACGGTTTGCGCCGGTGAATACATTGGCGGTTGTGAGGACTGGGGAGAAGGTCAAAGTCGAACCAGCGGCGTCGTTTGCGCCGATACGATAGATGGAGCCATTGCCGACTCCGAGGCTATTGGCCGTGTAGGAGCGGCTGGTGCCTTGTGTGCCGAGCCAGTTGCTGCCGTCACCGAGACTGCCGGAGGCGAGGCTCAACGGGTTGGCGTAATCGGCTTCGAGAAGCAGCCTGCTATTGGTCGAGGAACTGTTGAGCAACGCGGTGAGCTGAGCAGGGGTGGTGGTGCCCGCGCCCAAGATACGCACGGTGGCGTAACGGGCGACGGAGCCCATCGCGAGGACGGACTGGCCCGCGCCGGTATCGATGTTGGTGGCGGCTTCGAGGCGGATCGCGCCTTCCGGGTTGATCTGGATTGGACTGGTGCCCGCCGTGGCCAGGGTGCTTGCAGCGGCCACGTTGCCGAAGCGGAGGAGACCCGCATTGACGTAGATCCCGCCGGTGAACGTGTTCACGGCATTTGGCGTGGCACTGCCGATGATGCGGTCATCCATCCAGAGGCTGCTGGTGCTGTTCTTGACCAGATAGAGGTTGCTGCCGCCGTCGGATACACCGCTCAGGACGACGTCGCCGTTGCCCGCGATGGTCGGAGTGCCGGTCAGGGCCGCGGCATTGAAGCGCGCCGAGTAGCTATTGCTTTGGTTCACCGTCAAGGTCTGGCCACCGATGTTCAGGTTCGGGAAGGCAAGGGTCTTGACGGACGCCGCAGCGGCCGTGGACCTGTTGACCGTGATCGTGGAGTTGGCGACCACGTTCACGTTCGGATTGCTATTGTAGAGATAGGTCCGGTTCGTGGCATTAGCATCGCCATCGACGCGCAGGCTCAAGGCACCGCCCGCTAGGGTGATGTCACCAGAACCGAGTTGGCTGAGAGTCACGTCGCCGTTGGCTCCTGCTTGGGTCCCCGCGTTGGCCTGGATGGTGCCTCCTTGGATGATGATGCCGCCGGTGTTGTTACTGGCCACGGTGGAAAGAGCACCATCGAGACCGAGATTGAGTTGGTTGGCACCTTGCTTGATCAGGGTGCCGGAGCCGGTGAGAGACCGGTTCGTGTTGACTCCGCCCAGGGTGAGGTTGGTCCCGGCGTTCGCATTGATGACCGCGTTACCGACCGGTCCGAGGTTGGTCGTGCCATTGATCTGCAGGGCGAAGGTGTTGCCCGTCGTCAAGTTAATGATTTGCCCCTGATCGCCTGGCGCGCCACCGAAGGTCAGGGTGCCTCCGACTTGGACGACGATCCCGGTGCCGGCAGCGGCGGCGCGATCGGTGTTGATGTTCACCAGCGGATTGCCGGCCGCGATGGTGATGCTGTTGTTGAAGATGGTGCCAACGACTTCCCCGCGGAAGCCCAGAGTGGCGTTTGCTCCGTTGATGGTGATCGTGCTGCCGGCACCGCCGTTGTTCGTCGCACCCGCCTGGATCTCACTGATGAAGAGTCCCCCTCGGTTCAGGGCGATTGGACCCGTGAAGGTGGTGTGATCCGAGGCCAGGAACAGGTTTCCGTCAGCTGTCTTCGAGATACTCGTGGCGGTGATCCTACCGGTCCCGGTTGCCACGCTGTCCAGCGCGGCGTTGGCGACGTCGCCGATGACCATGCTTCCGACCTGGTTGGCGATGATCAACTCACCGGGGGTTGTAATTGATGTAGTGATCGTGTTGGCCACGTTGGAGAGAATGCCGCCGCTGCCGATGCTCAGGGTGGCGGCGTTGGTGCCGGCGATGTTCGCATCGGTGCGCAGGGCGTAAGCGCTCACGGTCACTGCGTTGGCGATCGTGGCGGCGGCGTTGACGAAGAGGCGATCCGTGGAGAGCGCGGACGCCGCCGTGAGGGCACCGCCGGTGGCCACATTGAACCCGGCGGGGACGAAGCCTGAGTCAGTGTAGGTGAGGAACTGCATGTCCGCCTGGCTATACATCCAGGGGGCGACCATGCCGTTGGTGATGCCTCCAGGGATGTTGGCGATCTGAGCGGCGAGGTTGGCACCGGCCATGGAGATGCGTTCGTCGCTACCAAGGAGGCCGGCGTTCTGGGGCTGAAGGGACACCTGCCCTTGGCTCCCACGGCTGATGCTGGCGAGATTGATTTCGGTGATCCGTCCCCCGGCGTTGCGCTGCGGAACGATGACCGAGCCGCCGTTGATGGTGACCGCACCGACCACTTCGCGGATGTCAGCGGCATTGCTGCCGACGAGGCGGAGGGTGCCGCTGTTCAGAGCAACCGGAGTGGCGTCACCGTAGCGGCCCTGACCTGAGATCCCGGTCGCGAGCAGGTCGAAGTCATTGCGGAGCTGGATTTCACCACCCTGGTGGATGGTGGGCTGGACGAAGGCGGATCCATCGTGGAAGCGACCACCGGCTCCGCCCACAGCGAGAATTCCGAAGGTTTCATAGCTCGCGGAAGCCATCGTGCCGCGGATTTCCAGGGTGTTGCCGCGGTTCACCAGGGTGGTGCCGGTGTAGCTCTGGTTTCCGATGAGGTTGACCGTGCCGGTGACGTTGCCGATGACCGCCGCACCGCTGTTGGTGAGCGGAGAGCCGATGACGAGCGATGTCTTGGTGGCGCTGCCAAAGGCTACGTTGCTCAAGGCGTTGGCCGTAAAATCGCTGCCAATGTAGAGAGTCGAGCCACCCGCGCCGAGGCGGACGACGGAATCGGTGTTGTTGCCGCTGCCCGCGCCAAAGTTGTAGGCCTTGCCGGCCCCGATGCTGGCGGCGTTGTAACTGCCTTGCTGGAGGGATCCGTTCGTGGTGGAACCGACGAACCAGGTGCCGTCACCGATTTTGGCGAGGTCGATGGCCTGGGTGTAAACCGAATTGATGGCCAGGACACCCGCGCCGGTGCCCGCCGCGCGCTGCATGTTGCCGTCGAAGGCACCGCCAGCGTAGGGAACCCGCAGGTGATAGCTGGCCAAGGCGGTGTTGTCGGCGATGCCGATGACGCCGTAGGTGCTCAGGTTGCTGCGGACATCGACGAGCTGGCCACCGTTGACGTTGCCCACCGCCGAATAGCGGATCAGGGCACCGGGCTGGACGGTGATGTTGCCGGCGGCCAGTTGCGAAGTGGTGTTCAGCTCGCGGGTGTTGCCCCGGAAGCTGGCGAAGAAGGTGCTGCCCGCCGCGAGGACCGTGCCGCCGGTGGCGGTGTTGGCGGTGGTGTTGATTTCCAGGTTGCCAGCTCCCTGTTTGTAGAGCGTGCCGTTGCCGCTGATCGTGCCGCTGATCGTGGTGGAGGTGTTGTTCAGGCCGAGATAGGCGTCCTTGATCATGGTGACGCCACCGGTGATCTCGAGGGTCTGGTTGTTGCCCGCCGTCTGGCTGAAGAAGTTGGTTCCGAGCGGGCCACCTAAGGCCACACTGCCGATCTGGATGGTCTTGTTGCTGCCGCCGCTGAGACGGTCCACGTTAATCACCGTGTTGACGCTGCTGATGTAGTTCCCGCTGGCCATGGAGGCCAGGGAGCCGTTCGTGAAGTTGTTCCCCGCAAAGGTGGTGAGGGTCTGGGGATCGAGGAGGTTGTCCCCATCGTGGCGGAAGTTGAGCGTGCCGCCGTTCAGGGTCACTGGCGTGGCATTGCCAAGCGGATTGGAGCCGCCCTGAGACATGCGCACTTCCGTGGTGCCAGCCATGAGGTTCCAGCCACCGACCACATTCGCCGCGGCGCTGTCCGGGCCGCTGCCGGTGCCGGTGTTGGTGAGGAAGAGGGCGCCCGCGCCGATCTTGGTGATCGTCTTGCCGGCGGCACTGATCGTTCCGGCCAGAACTGCCTGATTCGTGGTGACGGTAGGCAGGTTGAGCACGGTGTCGGCCGCCGCGAAGGTCGTGGCGCCCCTGACCAGCAATCCACTGCCGCTGGTCCCAGCAAACGTCAGGACTGGCGCGTTGATCGTCAGGCTGTTGATCGCTTGGAAGGCTGTCGTGCCGGTGGTGGAGATCGTGCTCGTGCGGTTCGCCGAACCAAAGTTGTTCAGGGCATTGATCGTGAAGTCGTAACCGTTGCCGGGGCCGAACTGGATGGTGTCGATGTTGTCATCCACTTCGTTGGCCGCGGTGGTCACGCCGATGTTGAGGACGCCACCCGCCAGGGTGACGCCGCCGGTGCCGAGACCGTCGAAGGCATTGACGGTCAGAGTGCCGAGCGGGGTGTAAACGCCGGACGCGCTGGTGATGTTGCCCGCGTTGATGGTGGTGCCGCCGTTGTAGGTGTTGCGGTTGCCCAAGGCCAGGGTGCCGTTGCCGTTTTTGGTGAGAGCAACATTCCCTGAGACCAATCCGTTGAAGGTCGTGGTCTGGTTACGGACATTCACGGTGAGAGACTGGGCCGCGCCGCTGTTGGTCACCACGCCGGTGCCGGAGAGACCACCGATCGTCAACGCCTGTCCATTGAGATCCAGGGTGCCGCTGTCCCACGTGGCGATGTTGATCAAGCCGCCGCTAGGCAAGCTGGCGTTGTTCGCGAACTGGATCGTGCCTTCATTGATCGCCAACGTCCGCAGGCCGGTGTTGAGCGGGGCCATCACATTGCCCGCGCCGCCGCTGATGAGGAGGGTGCCGGGGCCGGACTTGGTGAAGTTCGTGGCGGTGAAGTCTCCGCTGAGGGTGGAGGTGCCGGTCTGGCCGTCGCGGACATAAACGAGCGCTTCGGTTGGCGTGGCCGTGGTCCCGAAGACCAGATTGCCGCTGATGACCGGCGCGGTCGCACCGTTAAAGATCAGACCGCCGCCGAGGATCTGGAGGGCCGTGCCGTCCGTGTCCGTGATGTCGGCCGTGGTGCGAAGGTCGAGGATCGTGTTCGGCCCGACTGCACCGATAGCCGTGGCGGCGGTGACGACACCAAGGCTGGTGGCCTGCGCACCCGTGAGGTTGTTGCTGCTCTGGGTGGCGGTGTTCACCTGGAATCCGGTGCCGCCCACATAGGTGGCGAAGTCAGCGTCCTGGCCGGAGCCAGCAAGGCGGACGTAAACGGACGGCGTGGTGAGAATGCCGTTGGCAGCAGCAGGAGCGCCGGCGCTGACGATCACTTTTTCCGTGCCAGCACCGCCGAGATTGGCGGTCGCGCTCGGAAGGAGGGTCAGCGTGCCCTGATTCTGGCGGGTGAGGGCCGTCGCGATGGTCAACGTGGCGCCGCCGCTGTTGGTGCCGATGTAGGAACCGCCGCCGTAGTTGATCGTCGGCACGCTGAGATTGGCGGCCGCGCCGAGGATGGAGAGGGTGCCTCCGTTGATGGTCACGCTGGTGGTTCCGAACGGAGTGCCGCTGGTGGCCGTGGTGCTCACCGTGCCGCCGCTGGCACCCGAGAACTGGTTGGCCGCACCCGTTGCCACGCTGATGGGCTGGCCGCCAATGGTCAGCGTGGTCAAAGCATTCGCACTGTTATTGAGCCGCAAGGTGCCGGCGCCAGTCTTGGTCAGGCCAAACGCTCCCGTCGTCGCGGTATTGATGGTGAGGTTTCCGGCTGCATCGGAAACAAAGATGCCGCTGCCGGCTGCCAAGGCCAGGGAGCGGTTGCTGCTGGCACTGTCCCAAGTGACGGAGTTCGCTCCCGCGAGTTGCAGGGTGCCGACGTTCATACCGATGGTATTCGACGTGGTGGTGACTAACCCGAGATTGGCGTCGGCGGTGAATTGCAGGGTGCCCCCATTCACATTGAGCCCGTTGCCACCGGCGGTGACGGGCCTGAATGTGTTTGTCCCAGAGAGCACCAAGGTGCCCGCGCCCGTCTTGGTCAGGGTCGCGCCGAGGGTACCGGAGTTGCTCAGGATTCCAGAGAAGGTCAACGACCCTTGAGTTCCCAGCACAGCCATCGTGCGCACACGCAAACCGGTGCTGTCGGAGTTGATGTTGAGATCGCGGGTGAAGGTGAGATTGTTGCGGCCGGTGAAGGTAAGCGCAGTCGTATTGGCCGTGGTCGCAAGGGCTCCGAGCGCATTGACGATCGTGCGATCTCCGCCAAACGCCTCGATCGCGCCGCCAGCGTTCGTGTTGCCCGCGCCAAAGGTGAGCGTGCCCGTCCCGAGCGGACCGCTGATGATGGTCGGGGCCGCGGTGGTGCCGGTGAAGTAGGTATCGGAACCGATCTGGAGGCGACCGGCCTGCAGAGTGGTGCCGCCGGTGAAGGTGCTGGTGCCGAAGCCGTTGGAATTGGCGCTGAGGCGCACCGTGCCCTGGAAGTTGGTGTTGCCGATCTGAAGTGCGCCCGCGCCGGTGATGGGACCAGCGATGTCGAGAACCCCACCGCGGAACGTGCCTTGACCGGTGGCCACCTGGTCGATGGCAGCTGTTTGGCCAGTGGTGACAAAGATGCCGCCAGTGAGCGTCGAATTGTTCACCGTCTGGCCACGAACCAGGAATTGCCCGGTGCCGTTGACCGTTTGGAAGATCAGGTCCCGAGCAAAGGTCACCTGACCTGCGAGGCCCAGCTGGCCAGCGGTGTTGGTGCCGTTGTTGCCGAAGAGAATCGGTGCGTCGCTCTTTCCAAGCGCGCCGGCCACCGTGGGGTCAGCGGAGACGTTCGTGCCAACCAAGAGCATTCCCTGATTGATCGTCGTGGTGCCCTCGTAGGTGTTCATGCCGTTGAACACCAAGTTCGAGACCCCAACCTTGATCACGTTGCTGCCCGCCCCACCGGAGATGACACCCTGGAAGCCGAGATCTCTCGTGCCGGCGATGTTGAAGGTGCGTGTGCCGCCCGCACCGTTCGGAGCGAGATCGACGGTGCCGGTGAAGCTCGCGCTGTCGCCACCGGCGGTGACGAAGCTATCTCCAATGAACTGGACGTTGTTGGAGAGGGTCGGGATGTTGTTGAAGCTCAAGCCGCCGCCATTGAGCTTCAGCACTGCGCCGCCGAGGGCGAAGGCGTTGTTGATGGCGAGTGTGCCGGAGTTGGCGCTGACGTAATCGGAAGCGGTCAGGCCCATGTTCCGGTTGTTCAGACTGATGGTGCCGATGTTGCCGTTCACGTACAAACCGCCGCTGACGTTGTGGGTGGAGATCATCGCGCCGATTTCCACGTCATTGCCACCGGCGAGGACGTTCTCGAAGAGACCGAGTGTGTTGCCCGCTCCGCCAATGGCCAGGGTGCCCTGGTTGCCGCCGCCGCCGAGGCGATAGACGCCGCCCGAACCTGCGCCGAGGGTCTGGGCGAAGTAGTTCGAACCGATCGAGGTGCCCAGCCACATCGTGCCGTCGCCGATCGTGCTCAGAGTGAGGGCCGTGGTGTAGCTATTGATGTCGAGGGCCAGGACACCGGCGTAGTCACCGGTCTTGGTGACATCGATGTTGCCGGGACCCGTGCCAAAGGTGGGCAGCGTGCCGTTGTAGGCCACGGCGATCCCGCCGAGTCCCGAGCCATCACTGTTTAGTTCGACGATGTTGCTGCTGATGTTCGAGGGATCAGCGATGCGCAACATGCCGCCGGGATTGATCGTGATCGGGCCCGTGCCGAACGGAGTGCCGGTGCGGGTGAGGCTGCCGACGAGGCTGGGGGCGTCATTCTGGGAAGCGGCATTGATGACGGTACCTGCGTAGCTGTTGGCACCGCTGGCCATGAGCAGGGCTGCGTTGCCGAATTTGACGAGGGTTCCGCCACTGACCGCACCGCCAAGGACCGAATTGGAGAATGAATCAAAGTTGACGATCACGTTGTTGCTGTTCGCTCCCAGCGAAGTGGTCCCAGCCACATAGATCCCCGCGTTGATGGTGGCGGAGATGGCGCTGCGTGCACCGATGTCGTTGATGGTCAGGTTGTTGAAGCGCTGGAAGACAGCCTGGGTGTTGTTGGTGATGGTGGCGTCACCGGCGAAGGTAATGTTGCTGCCGAGATTGGTGGTGGCACGGACGTTGGTGGCCAGGTTGTTTGCGGCGGTGTCGGCCCGGTTCCCGAGCAGACCGTCAATGCGGAGTGCGCCGCCGTTGAGGATGATGTTCTGCGCATTGACCGCCCCGGTGAGGGAGGTGCCGTTGGCTCCGAGAGTGTTAGTCAATGTCAGTGTGCCTGCGTTGACGTTGATCGTGCCGGTCAGGCCAGGGTTGTTCGACTGGATCTGGAGGAGACCGCTGCCGAACTTGGTGAGGCCGCCGGTTCCGGTGATCTGGGCGTTGACAATCGGGTTGGTGGCACCGGCTCCGGTGTAGATCAGGCCCTCAGCAGCACCGAAGGCGAGCGTCATGGACGGCAGAGGAGCATTGGCGGTGGGCGGGTTGATTACGATGCCCGCGGCATTGAGGATGATACCGCCGCTGGAGACCGTCAGGGTGCTGGCCGTGGTGCCGTTGGTGATGGTGGCATTGGCCGTGGCGTTGCGCAGAGCATACAAGGTCTGGGCATTGCCGGTCAGAGAGGTGATGGGACCCGTGATGTCCACCGTAGCGGTGGCACCGACACTCAATGCGCCCGTGGCAGCAGGAACGCTGTAGCCGACCTGATTAGTACCAGGAGCACCCGAAACGAGGCTCTGGAAGCCGGTCGTGGAAGCGGTCGGGTTGTAGGTCATAAAGGAGTTGTCCGTCGCATTGACCATCCAGGGAGCCACGATGCCGGAGTTGGTCGCACCGGAGCCGAGAGCAGTCGCACCACCGAGGGTGACGCCGCCGGTGACGATGAGGCGCTCGAAGTTGGTGACCGAGGTGGCGGAAGGAATGCCAAGCGTCGCGGCGGTGTTGGTGACTGCGAGCGTGCCGCCTGCTGAGCGGGTGAGCGCTCCGAGGGTCAGGGTCGCGGAACCAGCGGAGGCGTTGCGCACGACGTTGAGGCCCGAGCCCTTGCTCACATTGAAGGTACCGACGGTTTCAGTGGACTGGAAGTTCGCCGCGCCGGTGAAGCGGAAGGTGCCGCCGTTGAGGTCGAGCGCGCCGCCATTCACATCCGAGTCAGCCCAGCGGCCCTGGAGGCCGGGAGGCGTGCCGGCCACGTCGGTGATGGTGATCAAGCCGCCGGGACGGAGGACGTATCCGCCAACGCCTTGGGCATTGGCACCCGTGGCTGGGTTGACGAAAGAACCCACCCCGTTGAAACCGATGCTGGGAGTGCCAGCCGAAAGGGTGCCGAAGATTTCCACCGGGCCGGTGCCGAGCGGCGTGCTGCCGCCAGGGGAAGATCCCTGATCCAGGAAGACCGTGCTGCCCTTGGCGATGGAAGAACCGAGGGTGTAGTTGTTGGAATTGCGCAGGGTGACAGTGCCCGAGGTGAGGGTTTGGGTCGTGCCCGTATTGGAGAGGGGATTTCCGAACTGCACAAAGTTGGCGCCGGTGAGAACGTTGTCGGCACCGGTGAAGGCGAGGGTGCCCGCGCCTCCGGCAAGCCGGTAGGTATTGTCAGCACCTGCACCGAGCGTCGGGGCGATGTAAGCTGATTCCGCCAGGCCGATGCCGCCGACGAGGAAGGCTCCGCCGTCACCGATGGTGGACATGTCCAGGGCAGTGGTGAAGAAAGGCTGATTGAGGCCCAAGGCGACTCCGTAGGCGCTGCTGAAGTTCGATGCAGTGAGGACTGTGGGGTTGAAGTCGTTGTCCAAGCTCACCATGCCCGCGCCAGTTACCCGGCCGTGGGTTTGCAAGGTGGCCGCACCGAGGCTGCCATTGCCCGCGATGCGCAGGATACCGCCGTTGAGCGCGCTCAAGCCCGCGAAGACCTTGACCGGGCCGGTGCCGAGCGGGTTGCCGGTGTTGCCAGTGACCTGCACCATGCCACCGACAATGTTCGTGCCGCCGCTGTAGGTGTTGGCGGTGCCGTTGATGGTGAGGACGCGCTGGTTGGTGGTGGAGCCGGTCTTGTTGAGCGAGCCGGAGCCGGAGATGACTCCGTCAAGGATCAAAGCGCTGACGTCGTTCGAGTTGGCGATGTTGGCGTAGCCGCCCAGGATCTGGGTCGCGCCAGCGACGCGGAGGCGGTAGTTGTTACCACCGGAAAGCGTGAGGGTGTTGTTGCTGAGGTTCAGTGCGCCGATCTGCCAAACGTTGCCGGAATTGGCTCCCACACGATCCACGTTGATGGTGGCGGGACCGTAAACGTTTACGGTTGAACCGGCTCCGCTTCCGAGGATGATCGTGCCGTTGGGGCCGCTACCGTTGCTGTTGAGGGCGAGCGTTCCGCCAACGAGGTTCACCGGGCCCGTGCCGAGAGCCAGAGGGTTTTGCACGGTCAACTGACCTTGATTGACGGTAGTGCCACCGGTGAAGGTGTTATTGCCGGCGTTCGGGTTGTTCGCTACGATCGTGCTGAGGGTCAGAGTGCCCGTGCCGCTCTTGGTCAGAGAGGTGGTCTGGGTGCCGCCGTTTATCCCATCATAGATATTGCCAGAGAAGATGGTGGTGGCCGTGCCGTTGGTGACGATGCCGCCTGCGGTCGATGTGCTGCTGTTGCCGATAATGCCGTTCCCCGCAAGGCTGGCGACGGTGTCGCGGCTGCCATCGACATCGAGAGTGCCCAAGTCATTCAGAACCAAAGCGGTGGTCTGGGGCAGGGTGGAAGGCGTGCCGCCGAGTTTCAGGGTGCCGTTCTGCACAGTGAAGCTTCCGAGGATGCCATTCGAGTTGCCAGTGAGCTGGAGGGTTCCCGCGCCGAACTTGGTGAGGCCGTTCGCGAGGACATTCCCGCTGATGGTCGCCGTGCCGCTGCTGTAACCGCCGCTCACGTAGATGAGACCTTCACCCGAGGTGGCAGTGCCACCGGTCGTGGCGGCTGGGTTGAAGACGATGTTGGCTCCGATTTGCGGTGCCGCGCCGCCGACTCCGTTGAGGAGAAGGGCTCCTTGATCGTTGGTGGTCAGGGACCGGATGCGCAGGGTTCCATTGGTGATGTTGGCCGTGGTCTTGACGGCGGCGACATCGACGGTGACGCCCGCACCGATCGCCGTGGCGGTAGTGATGTTGGCGACACTGGCGCTCGTTGCTCCAGCGAACGTGTTGGTCAACGGGGAGTTCGGCACTCCGGAGATGAAGCCGAGAACCGGGTCATAGGAGAGGAAGTCGGCATTCGCATTCGTCGAGGAAGCGGCGCGGACGATGCTGGCACCGACGATGCCTGAGTTGGATCCGACACCGGCGTTGTTCAGCGTGGCGAGCCAGGCGTTGGCCGTGGTGGAACTGGTCTGTCCGAGGATGGTGGTGCCGCCGATCAAGCGGGCATCGGAGTCCGCAGTGTTGCCAAGGCTGCCGTTGGCTCCGGGGACGATGACCAAGGTGCCGACGCCGGAACGGGCCAGTGTCGTGGCGACGGTGAACTGGACATCGTTGCCCTGCTGAGCGCCGAGGCTGAGGTAGCCGCCACCCGCATAAGTGAGGTTGGGGATGCTGAACGCAGCACCTGGACCGCCGGTGTTCACCATGACCGTGCCACCGTTGATCGTGAGGTTTTGGTCACCGAAGGGGGTGCCGCTGGTTGCCTGAGTCATCAGGAGCGCACCACCGTTGACAGCGGTGCTGTCCTGCTGGTTTCCAGCGGCGGTCGCGCCACCGTTCATAATGACCGTGCCGAGGCCCGCGATGGTGAGGAGGCCGCCGCCATTGGGGTTGGCACCGTTCATCGTGTAGGTCTTGCCAGCCGCCACGGAGATGGTGCCAGCACCGGTCATGGTGATGGCACGATTCGTGGTGACATTCTCAGTGACCAGGAGCTGGCCGCCGTTGAAGGCGATGCCGCCTGCCGGAACCGGGGTGTTGCCGAAGACAGAGGCGTTCGGGTTGCCGAGATTGGCGTCGGCGCTGATGCTGAGGATACCAGCGTTGATGAGCGTGGAAGCGGCCACACCAGCGGAAACCGGGGCGTAGGTGTTGGTTCCCCCGAGCACCAAGGTTCCCAGGCCGTTCTTGACGATCCCGATGCCAGTGTTCGCGGCCCCCAGGATGTTGTTGGAGCCGCTGATCACGCCGGTCTGGGTGAGGGTGACGCCCTGGCCGACATCGAAGAAGGCGTTGCCCATGAGGGTCATGTCATTCCCAATCGTGCTGGAGGTATCCCAACCGGCGAGGGTGCCGCCGCCGAAGACGATGTCGGACGCGGCCGGAAGCGCTCCCGTAGTGCCGACGACCAAGGTGCCGGCGATCAGCGTGGTGTTGCCGCTGTAGCTGTTGGCAGCGTTGTTCAACTGGAGCACACCACCGCCGGTGAGGGTGAGGCCGCCGTTGCTGACCACTCCATTGGCGAAGACCCGGCGGGCGGTGCTGGACACGTTGAGAACGCGATCTGTGCCGCCGAGGTTGACCGTGCCGTTCAGGATCAGGTCGGTCGCACCGGCGATGAAACCGTCAGCCAAGAAGGAGCCGGTGGTGTTGCCGGTGAAGGTGATGTTGTTTGCCAGAGTGCGCGGGGTGAGGAGCAGGGGCAGGCCGGCGGTGTCAGGCTGCAAGGTGCCGTTGTGGAAGGCGATGGGGCCCGAGCCGATTGCGCCGTTGTTCCCGATCTGGAGGGCGACACCACCGTTGAGGGTGGTCGTGCCGACAAGGAGCGGATTGGCCATATTGATGGCCACCGTGCCGGTGTTGTTGATCAGGGCGACACCGTTGGTGCCACCGACCGCGCCGATGGTCAGTGTGTTCGCTGCGGTGTTGAGCGCGGTGCTGTTGATGTTCAACGCGCCGCCGCCACCGCCGAGGCGATAGACGGTGCCGGTGGTGGTGAGGCTGGCAGCGGTGTAGTTGCCGCCGAGGGTGGAACCGAGCATGACGTTGGTTCCGGTAAATGCGGTCAGGTCGAGAGGCGTGCTGAAGCCGACCGAGTCCACCGCGAGGACGCCGCCGAAGCTGGCACCGGTGGAGCCAGCGAAGGTCGTCCCGGCCGGGGCTGCGCCGTTGTAGGCGAGGGCGAGGACGCCGAGCCCGGCGCTGTCGGTGTTGATCGTGGTGGTGCCCGCGACGTTGCCAGGGGCGGCCAGACGGAGAACACCCGCCGAGTTGACCGTGAAGTTACCCGATCCGAACGGCGTGCCGCCGCTGGTGGAGGCGAGGACGCCTTGATCCACGACGTAGTTACCCGTGCGATTCGATCCGGTGCCGGCCACGAAGAGGGTGCCGGTGCCAACTTTGGTCACATTCGTGGAGGAGGCACCCATGAGTGCGCCGGAAACCAGGGCGTTGTTGGTGGTAAAGATCGTCGTGGCATCGGACCCGTTCAGGGTGAGCGCACCGGCGATGTTGGTCTGCTGACCGCCGCCGAAACCAACGGCCCTTGGGGTGGTCACCGTGACCGCACCGATCATGGTATTGGCCTGGCTGGAGTTGATGTAGGCGTCACCCGTGACGTTGACCGCGTTCTGGACGAAGGTGTTGTTGATGTTGGTCTGGTAGGCGCCACCGGCGAGGGTGATGGCCGGACCGGCGGTGTAGGCGGAACCGCCCAGCGCGTATTGGTTGGCCACCAGGAGCGTGCCGCTGTTGACGGTCACGCCTGTGGTGATTGTCGAATTGGCGGCGTTCAGATCAAGGCGACCGAGGCCGTTCTTTACGAGCGAAGTGAGGCCCGCAAGGCTGGTTCCAATGGTGAGGACGTTGTTCGGGCTCTCGACATCGAAGGTTCCCGGGCCAGCCGTGAAGGTTATGACACCGTTAAGGGTGAGGTTGACGGTCGAGGCTCCCATGATGAACTGGGTATTGGCGGTGATCGGGTTGAGCACGGTGCGGGCGGCTCCGACGGCGGCCAGCTTGGCTCCATCCGTGATGACCAAGGTCCCCAGACCGAGCGGACTGGCGGTGATGGTGCCGCCGGCGGCGGTCGGGGTGCTGTCCGCGTTGAGGATGATGGTGCCGGCGTTGAGATTGACACTGGTGGAGCCGATAATACCGAAGGTGTTGGCACCGCCAAGCAGCAGGCTGCCGTTGCCCGCCTTGGTGATGACGTTGGTGGCTCCGGCACCGGTGATCACGCCCGGGATGTTGAGGGAAGTGGGGGACAGCCCGCCGGTGGTGATCGTGCGCGTCGCGCCACCGAGGGCGATGGTGCCGCCGATGGTGGGGGTGAAGCCGAAGCTGTCATTTGTGACGTTGATGTTGTTGCCGAGAGTCAGCGTGCCGCCTGTGGAGATGGTGGGACCGATGTTGTTCACCGTTAAGGTCAGATTGGTACCCGCAGGATTGGGGTTCTGTGACATGGTGAACTGGGTGGCGCTGAGAATGTTGGTGATGATGGTGCCAGCCGGAATGCCCGCGCCGGTGAGCTGCTGACCGGCCCACAAGCCGGCGGTCGAGGAAACCGTGACCGTGGCGCTGTTCGTAACCGTGCTCGAGCCAGTCAGACTGGCGGCCAGGACGGGCGACGGATTCGCGCCGCCCATGTTGTTGAAGGTGATCACCCCGTTGAGGGTGTTGTTACCCACCAAGGTGAGGACACCCGCGCCGTTGATGGTGATTGGTGTGGCCGCCGCGATCTGGCCGGCGTTGGTCACCATGGTCACGTTGGCGTTGTTGATGGTGAGACCACCAGCAGCGGGGATCTGAGCGATGTTCGCTGCACCACTGAGATTCAATGTGCCCTGGTTGACGATGGTGCCGCCGGTGTAGGTGGCGTTAGCGGCGTTGGCCAAGTTAAGGGCACCGAGTCCGCTCTTCACCAAGGTCACCGCTGCAACTGGTGCGATCGGAGTGGAGATGGTGTTCACCCCGGCGCCAGTGTTGGTATAAACAAACAGCTCTGATCCACCCGAGGTGAGTGCGGTGCCGCCTGAGATGGTGGAGTTGAATGCACCCGAGTTAAACAGCAAACCACCGGACGCCAGGGTCAGCGTGCCCGAAACGGTGAGCGTCGTGTTGGCGGTGGGTGTGACGTTGAGGGAGTTGAACGTCGGGCTGGCGGCAGAGGTGGCTGTGGCGGCCACCCTGATGTTGTCCGTGGCCCCGCCTGCGTTAAACGCCGTCGCCACACCAGTGGCAATCAGGCCGGCGTAGTTCGGGAAGCCATTGGCACCGAGAGCACCGATGCCGCCTTGATTGCCCGAAGGCGTGACATAGGAGGCGAAGTCCGTGCCGTTGACTACAGCCCAACCACCAAGGATGCCATTGGTGAGAGCAGCCGTTGGCAACCCACCGTTGATCTGAGTGGGAAGAATCTGGGACGTGCCGACACCGTTCTGACCGAGGTTGGTGCCGGTGAAGTTCACGGTCGCACCGGCGCCGCCACGGACGAGGTTGGCGATGGTCAGGCTGTTCGTGCCCACGCCGAGCGGAGTCACGTTGATGGTGCTCGCACCGCCAGGTGAGGCGCCGCCTTGAAGGGTGACCGTTCCGGTTGAGGCTGCGGTCTGTGAGCCCAAGTAGGACAAGGTGCCGCCAACCATGGTGATAGCGGTGCCTGCGGTGCGGTTCACGCCAAGCTCGGTGGCGGTGTAGAGACCGGTGTCGTCCAAAATGAGGCCGCCATGGTTGAGCGTGATGCTCGAAGTGCCGGAGAGCTGGCCTTGGTCACGCAGAGTGATGGTGCCGCCGCGGATGATGGTTGCTCCAGTGTAGGTGTTGTTGCTGTAGAAGGTGGTGTTGGTGGCGCTGCCAAATCCGGCGCGGGTGTAGCTCAGTGCTCCGGAAATGACGCCAGCGAAATTGGCACCACCAGAGAGAGAACTGAGGAGGGCGGGGGTTGCACTGGTAATCGTGCCCCCCGTGCCCGCCAGGAGGCTGACGCTGCTGAGGGACCCGATCGCTTGATTCTGACCATTGAGGTCAATGATGCCTCCATTGAGACCGACGTTGACAGCCTGAGGATTGGCGGTGCCCGGTAGAACGACGAGCGTATTGGCCGCGCCGCTGTTGAGATTCAGAGTGCCGTTGTTGATCGTGTAGTTCGAAACAGTGGTGATGAACGACTGCTTGTTGAGGGTCACGGTGCCCGCTCCTGCTTTGATGAAACCATTGGAACCCGTGAGAACGCTGTCCAAGACCAACGGGTTGACGGTGTCCGTCTGGTGGATGATCAGTTGGTTGCCCCCCGTATTGACGATACCGCCGCTGAAGGACTTGCCCGCCCCTCCCGGAAGGACCAGCAGGCCGCCGGAGTTGGTGGTCAGGGTGGCGGTGTCGCCGATGCCGGTGAGGGTGGCTGTGTTGTTGAAGGTGAAGCTGTTCACCGTCTGCGTGCCGAACGTCTGATTGCCGGAGAAGGCGACGTTGGCGTTGGTGGCGATGGCGCGGTAGAGGCTGGTGGCCAGTTCCGCCGTCGCGAGAGGACGGATACCGGAGGCTGCCGAGTAAGTGGCGAAGCCGGTGCCGGTGCCCGTGGCGCTGGAGTCAGCGATGATGTCCGGACGGATGCTCATCGTGGTCGAACCGTCGAGCGTGGCACCGCCAAGGAACGTGCCCAAGGTGGAGAAGTTGGGCAGCGGCAGATTCAGGGATGGCCCGCCCACATAGAAGTTCGCGGTGCCATTGCCAGGGGTTCCGCCCAAGTTGGAACCACGGAAGAGGGCGCTACCGCCACCGGAGATAGTTTGCATGATCCCGACGCTGAAGGTGAGGGGTTGGGCGGCGTTCGCGGTGAGGGTGATGGTGCTGCCGCCATTGTTGGTGTTCAATTGCCCAATCGGTCCGGTGCCAAGGGTTTCGATGGTCGGGGCACCGCTGTTGCCGATGATGTTGAAGTTACCGCCGTTCAACTGGAGGACGTGGGTGGGGACGCCGCCGCCGAGGCGGTCATTGCGGTTGTCCACCGAATTGTCGAGCGTCAGGCTCCCGCTGGTGTTGAGCACGTAAGTGGCGAATCCGACGGTCCCGTTGGCTCCGCTGAGCTTCAACTCACCCTGGCTCACCGTGAGCGTGCCGAGCGCCGTGGAAGTCTGGGTGCCTGCGGTCACGCGGGTGTTGCTGTCGATCGTCATCACGCTGGTGCCGATCTTCTGGAGGTTGAAGGTGTTGCTGTTCTGGTTGTTGGCCCCAAAGAGACCGGAGAAGGTGAAGTCCGTGTTGCCGAAGCCGGTGGAGAGCGTGGAGGACGCCGCATTGTTGGTGACCAAGCCTGTGCCGGTGATCGACTTGGTGACGAAGTTGGCGTTGTTCAGGTCCAGCGTGGCACCCGAACCGAGAGCCACTTCAGAGAAGCGGGAGAAGCCGCTGGTGGCACCGGGACGAATGGTGCCGCCGCTGACCGTGGTCACGCCGGTGTAGGTGTTGGCGACGTTGGAGAGGGCGAGGATGCCATTGCCGGTTTTGGTGAAACCGAAGCTGCCGGTATAAGCCGCGCCGAGGGTGGTGACCGTGCCCGGGCTTTCCGTGTTGATGGTGAGCGATCCAGATGTGACGGAGACGGGGCCGCTCAAATTGAGATTGTTGCTGCCGGTGAATCCGTTGATCGTGAGTGTCTTGGTAGAGTTGCTAACGCTGATGGCGTTGTAAATCGTCGAGTTGGTGCCGGTGAGCTTGGTGGCATCCGCGCTGACGGTCAGGGTGCCCGTCCCGAGGGGGCCGTTGAGGAAGACACCCTGCTGAAGAGTCGTGGTGCCGAGAATCAAGGAACCTGCCTGAAGGTCAGTGCCGCCCGCGTAGTTGCTCGCGCCGTTCATGGTCAGGGAGCCGGTGCCGACCTTCACGATGGAACCGTTGGTGAGGACCCCGCTGATGATCAGACCGGCGGAGGAAATGCCTGAGGTGTCGATGTTCTTGGCGGCACCGTTGAGGTTCAAGCCCCCGGTCATCGTCGGAGTCGTGCCGAAGCTGTCATTGATCGAGGTGATGGCACCGCCGGAGAGAGTGAGGGCACCGTAGTTCAGGGTATTGGCGGAAGTGGTGGCGACTGCCGGGGTCGAGAGGGTGATGACACCGGAACCCACTGTGGCGATGGTAGTGCCGGGAGCAATACCCGCTCCAGTGACCTGCATCCCCACGGCGAGACCCGCCGTCGCCACGGTCACCGTGGTGCTACCGGAAACCGTCGCGGAACTGACCGCGTTGCCGGTGGCGTTGAGGGCTGGGGTGACCGTGCCGCCTTGATTGTTGAAGGTGATCGTTCCGCCAGCGGTGTTGTTGCCGATGTAGGTAAGCGTGCCGCCGCCGTTGATCGTGATATTGCCCGCAGTAGCGATTTGCCCTGCGACAGCACCGGGCCCCGTAACGACGGTGGTCATGTTTACCGCAGCGTTGTTGATCGTCAGATTGCCCGGAACCTGCACGATACCCGGAGCGCCACCCAAGGTCAGGGTTCCCTGATTCACGATCGTTCCGCCGCCGTAGGTGTTCGCGACCGTGCTAGCGAGCGTCAGGTTGCTGACTGCGGCTCCGTTCTTGACCAGTGCGAGACTCGCCCCAGTGATCTGGCTGGAGATAGTGTTCACTCCTGCACCTGTATTGGTGTAAACCAATAGTTCATTGCCTGCACCCGCAGTGAGTGATCCGCCCGTGATGGTCGTCGCAAAGGTAGAGTTGTTCATCAGCAGGCCACCGGTGGCCAAAGTGAGGGTGCCGCTGATGGTCAAGGTGGTCGCTGCGGCGGCAGTGACGTTGAGGGAGTTGAAGGTCGGACTGGCTGCTGAGGTCGCCGTGGCCGTGGTCCTGATGTTGTCGGTGAGAGTGCCGGTGGCAAAGGTCGCCGCCGAATAGGCCGGGAAACCGGCTGTGCCGAGCGCGCCGACGCCGCCCTGGGTGGCACCGGGAGTGACATAGCTCGCGAAATCCGTGCCGTTGACCGTGGCCCAACCGCCGAGGATGCCGTTGGTGAGGGCGGGTGCCGCCGTATTCACCTGGGTCAGGACGATGCCGCTCGATCCGATTGCGATGACACCGGCGGAGGCGCGCTGGCCGATGTTGGTGCCAGTGAAATTGACGCCTGATCCGGTGTTGCGGATGAGGTTGGCGACGGTGAGCAAGGAGGTTCCCGTATTGCCCACGGCGTTGGTCGCAATGGTGGACTGGCCGGGCAGTGCGGTAACAGTGCCGAGGGATTCCGTGACGGCCTGACCTGGGACGCCGGTGAGAGTGATCGTGCCTCCACGGGAGCTAATCGCGTTGGTGTCTGCGATTCGGTTGCCGGAGATGGCCAAATTGCCGTTGTCGATATTGACGATACCGAACTCAAGGTTCAGTCCGGCGGTGCTGGCCAGGCTGCCACTGTCGCGGAGCTGAAGGGTGCCCCCGCGGACCGTGGTGACACCGGTGTAAGTCTGCGGACTGGTCAGGGTGGTCGTTGTGTTCCCGGCCCGGGTGAGATTCAGATCTCCCGCGATCACGCCGCCAAAGGTGCTATTGCCCGTGGTGGTGAGGGTGGCGTTGGCCCCGGTGTTGGTGACGGTGCCTCCGGTGCCGGGAAGCGGGTTGTTGTTGGTCAGGACGCCGACGAGTTGGTTCTTGCCGGAGAGATCCACCGTGCCTGCGTTAACGGTCAGGGCAGGCGCGGTGGGAACGGTGGTGGTGGGCACGACGGCGATGGTGTTGTCCACGCCGCTATTGAGCTTCAAGATGCCGTTGTTTACGGTGGTGGTGCCGGTGTAATACTGCTGCTTGGTGATGTCGAGCGTGCCGTTGCCCGCCTTGACGATGCCGCCGGTGGTAGTCGGGTTGAACGAGGAGTTCAGAGTCAGGGTGCTGGAGTTGAGCGTGTGAATGTATCCCTGAGTCACCGCAAGCTGACCGCCCGTGATCGTGGCGTTGGCCGTGGTGAGGAGGCCACCTGAACCCGCGAAGTTAAGGATGCTACCTGCGTTGAATGCCGTCAGACCTCCACCGGCATTGATGGTGATGGAGTTAAAGGTATTCGTGGTGAACGTTTGGTTACTGGAGAGGGCAACGTTTGAGGTGCTGAGCGAATTGCCGAGCGTGCTCGACATTTCCGTCGACGGATTGAGCAGACGGAATCCCTGGCCGGGGAAATAGGTCACGAAGCCCGTCCCGGTCCCGGTGGCGGAGGTGTCACCGATGATGTCGGCGCGGACGCTCATGTTGTTGAAGCCGGGAAGTCCGGCGCCGCCCGCGATGTTCGGAGCGGAGGAGAAGATATTGGCCACGCCATTGCCCGGTGTGGAGCCGAGGTTGGTGCCGCGGAGAATCATCGTCATGCCGGAGTTCGACGCGCCCGCCGCAGTAGTGGCCATGTTCAGGATAGTGGAAGCACCCGCATTGGGAGCCAGTGTGACGATCCCCTGGCCGGAGGCTAGGTTGAGCTGGTTGATGGATTCGAAGGTCGCCGCACCGGCATTGCCATTGATTCTCAGCTCACCGCCCGCGACGGTGACGCTCTTGAGCAGGCCGCCGAGGCGATTGTTTTCATTGGTCGCCGTGTTGTCGAGGACGAGCGAACCTGTCTGGTTGATGACATAGGACGTGAAGGCCGAGCTGGCGGTGCCGGAGTAGGTGACCGCGCCACCGTTGACCGTGAAGGTGCCGATGGAAGTGCTGTCACCACCGGTGAGACCGAAGGAGCCAGAGCCGATCTTGATGGCGTTGACGTTGGCGAGGGTCGCATCGTTGTAGGCGAGGAAACGACCGTTGAAGCTGGTGTTGGCGTTGTTCAGGCCAAAGGTGAGTGTCGCGGCGGCACCGTTGTTGGTGATGTCACCTTGGCCGGACAATTGGCTGAGCGTCTGGGCGAAGCCGTTCAAATCCAGGCGGCTGGTGCCGGCCATGGAGAACGTGGAGGCATAGGGGATGGTGTTGGCGACGCCGAGGAAGAGGGTGCCGGCATTGAGGTTGGTGGCCCCCGTGTAGTAATTGAATCCGTCGAGACGCAGGCCGGAGTTGCCGAGCTTGGTGATGCCGCCGGTGGTGCCAATCATGGTCGGCAGGATGAGACCCAGCGGGGAATCGCTGGTGCCATTGACCGTGATGTTGTGGTTGGTGGCACCGATGTTGATCAGGCCGCTGGTGCTGACGGAAAAGCTCGGGGTGGTGCTCGGGGTGTTGGTGGTGGCGGTGATGTTGCCGGTGAGGGTCAGCGTGCTGCCGAAGGTGACGGTGATATTCGTGGCGGCAGCCGTCGCGGGTTGGGACATGGTGACTACCGAACCCGCGATCGCGGCGATGGTCGTGCCTGCGGGAATTCCGGTTCCGGTGATCGGCATACCGACCGCGAGGCCAGCCGCAGAATTGGTTCCAGAGAGCGTGAGAGTGGTGCTGTTGGTAACAGTGGTGGTGTTCGCACCAGTGACACTCGCGGTGCGGACCAGGGAAGCGGCGGCGCTGCCGTCGTGGTTGAACGTGAAATCCGCGAAGCTCGAATTGCCCCAGAGGTTCAGGGTGCCGCTGTCATTGATGGTGATGTTCGCGCCGGTCCCGATCTTACCGCTCTGGCCGACGGCGTAGGAGAGTGCGCCGTTGTTGATGGTGATCCCACCGGGCGCCGGCAGCACGACCTGGTTGTTGGTGCCGGAGAGGACGGTGCCGGTGTTGATGACCGTTCCGCCGGTGTGGGTGTTTGGGGCGGTAAGAATGTAATTCCCACCATTGGGACCGCTAAGGACGAGGCGGGTGGAGGCACCGGCGAAACCGTTGTCCACGATGCGGGAGTTCACCGTGAGGGTGTTCTGGTTGTTGGTGATGAACAGTTCCTTCACCCCTGCACTGAGATCACCCGCGCTGATTCGCCCACTGTCTGCCGCCGCACCGATGGAGTTGGCACTGTCACCGCTCTTGAGCAAACCACCGGATACGAGGCGGAGGCCGTCGGCTGCATTGGTGAAGGTCGTGTTGAAGTTCCCAACGATGTTCAAGGAGTTGATATTGTAACCCGCGACGACAGGAACCGCGACGGTTGCACCGAGGCGGTAGTTGCCGGTCGGCGCGGAAGCTCCCGGCATGGTGGTGCCGGTATAGCCTGGGAAGCCAGTCTGATTCAGCGTGCCGACGCCCGTGCCCGGGAGATAGCTGGCGAATTCGTTGCCGTTCACAATGGCCCATCCACCGATGAGGTTGTTCGTCAGGGTCGGGGCGGTGCCAAACTTGATCTGGGCGTTGCCCGCATTGAGGGAGATGCCCAAGTTGCTGCCGCCAAAGTTCACCACGGCATCCGTGTTGCGGGTAAGGCTGGTGAAGTTCAGAAGAGCTGAACCGCCAGAGCCGATGGTGGAGTTCACGGCGGACAAGCCACCGTTTAAGGTGAGCGCGCCGAGGTTCTGGACGGAATCGGTACCGCTGCCGCTGAAGAAGCTCAAGGTGGCACCGGTCAGGCTGACGGGGATGATACCGAGCCGGGTCACATTATTGACCAGGCCGCGGTTATCGATGTTCAACGTGGTGCCGAGCGAAGCTGCGAACGAAGTGGCACCCGAAAACGTGCCGCTGTCGATGAGGGTGAGGGTGCCGCCGCGCAGAGTGGCGGTGCCGACGAAGGCGTTGGCATTGGTGAAGGTGGCGGTGTTGTTGCCGGTCTTGACCAGGTTGATGTTGCCATTGATGGAGCCGCTGAAGCCTGCGCCATTGGCTGGGACGGCCGTGCCGCCGGTGATGGTGAAGGTGGCTTGGGCACCGCTGTTGGTGATGGTGCCGCCGTTGCCGGCGAGGTTGTTGGCACTGCCGAGGACACTGACGGCCTGGTTGTTGCCGTTGAGATTGACCGTGCCTGAATTGACCTGGAGGTTGTTAGCCGCACCGATGGCACTGACGAAGAGCGTGTTGGTTCCGCCGTTCAAGGTGAGGGTGCCGTTGTTGACGGTGGTCGCGCCGGTGTAGAACTGAGGACGGTTGAAAGTCAGGTTGCCCGCTCCAGCCTTGGCCACACCCGCCGTGCCCGTGATGCCAGCGGAGACGTTCAGGTCTCCGTTTGCGTGGATAAAGCCAGGAGCGCCACTGAACGCGACCAAACCGCCAGAGATGCCCGAATTGCCGGTCTGGGCCAGGATGCCGCCGCTGGTGATCACGAGTGTGGTGTTCTGGGGCAGGGGACCGGCCGCAAGCGTGTTGCCCCTCCCAGTCAGAGTCAGGCTATTGATGGTGGTGGCGGCGATGAAGGCACCGCCTTGTGGAAGGGACAGGCCGACGTTGCCGGTAGTGACCGGTGCCGTGACCGTCGTCATGAACGGTGCATACTCCGCCGCCGTGAGCGCACGGAAGCCCGTGCCGCCGACGGTGTTCGCTCCGCCCGCGCCGATGTAGGTAGCGAAGGACGTGCCAGTGCCAGTCAAAGAGGTATCTACCAAGATGTCGGGGCGGATGGACATATTGATGGTTCCCGCCGCGCCCGCGCCACCAACCTGAACGGGAGAAGTGCCCCTCAAGGTGAAGTTGGCCACGCCCGCCCCAGCGGTGTTCCCGAGGTTCGGGCCACGGACCAGGAGCGTGCTCCCCGAGGTGACGGCACCCAGGACGCCGGCGTTCAACACGGTCCCCTGACCGGCAGTGGGCGAAAGATTGATGATGCTTGAACCGGAAGCCATCGTGACCAAGCCGCCTTGAGTCGTCAGGGACGAAGCCGCAGGCACGGTCGCCGCTACGCTGAGCGTGAGGGTGTTGGTCGCCTGGTTGATCGCGGTGATGGTGGTGTTTGCGGCGATGCCGGCACCCGAGATGCCCATGCCGACGACGAGATTGTTCACGTCGGCGACGGTGAGGGTCGTGGAAGCTGACGTCGCGCCCCCTGAGGTCTTCGTATAGGCGATGCCTAGGGACTCCGTGGTGGCGGACCCGCTATTGCCGAGGATGGTCAGGGTGCCGCCATTCAAGGTAAGGCCGACGCTGTCGGTCGCGGTATCGACTTGGCCGCCGAGACGGCTGTTGACGTTTGTGCCGGAGTTGTCGAGGACCAAGGTGCCGCCGTCGAGGACGTTGTTGGTGCCAAAGAGGCTGTTGGCGGCGCCGCTGTAGGTGAGGGTGCCTTGGCCGGCGATCAAGGTTCCGGTTGAGGTGCTGGTGCCGGTGAGGGTGAGGGTGCCGTTGCCGATCTTGGTGACGTTCAACGTGTTCGCGGCGGCGGCGCTGAAGCGGGCGAAGGAACCGGCGAAGGTGGAGTCCGTGTTGTCGTAACCGACGAGCAGGGTGCCCACCGTGCTGGATGCATTGGTCACCGTGCCGGTGCCGGTCAGGGAGCCGAAGAGGCCGCTGAAGCTATTCAGGTTGAGCGTTGTGCCACTGGCTAGGGAGAGCCGGGAGTTGCGGGCACCGACAGGTGCGCCACCAGGGGCGGTGGCCCCGAGAAGATTGATGGCGAGAGTGCCTGCGGAAACGGTCGTGTCGCCTGTGTAGGGGTTTTGAGCGCTTAGGGCGAGGACACCATTGCCGGTCTTGGTGAGGCCGGCGGTGCCGAGAAGGGCGGCCTGGACGTCCAAGGCTGGCAGGAGGGCGGAGACATCCTTGCCATTCCAGATGGTCTGCGCGACGTTGAAGGTGCGGCTGCTGGCTCCTAGATCGACGCGACCGGCGAGTCGGGCGACTCCACCGGGATTGCTGGAGGTCACGTTGACGTTGCCGTTCAAGGTCAGAGTGCCGCCAAGGTCAGCGCCACCGGCCAGCACGTCACCCCCGAATGAGCTGATGAGCGCGCCTTGCGTGCCGCCGTTGTTGTTGATGTTGAGGCCCGCCAGGGTGTTGTTCCCGGCGAGCAGGAGGAAGCCGGGGCCGTTGACGGTGACGATGTTGTTCGGGTCAATCTGGCCGCCGTTCACTTCCATGGTGATCCGGGCTTCCGCAGCATTGATCCCGCCGTTGATGACGACGCCGTTGGTGGAGTACGGAATCGTGACCACTCCCGCACCGCCGGCGAGACGAAGGTTGCCTTGGTTGACGATCGTGCCGCCGGTGTAAGTATTGTTCGCAGTCAGGGCCAGGGTGTTGGCACCAGATTTCACCAGGGAGACAGTCGCTGTGCCGCTCCCGATAGCAGTGGAAGTGTCGGTGATGACGGAGTTGACGGTGAGCGTGCTTTGATTGTCGTAGATGAGGAGTTCCGTGTTCCCGGATGCGGCGCTACCTCCTGCGGTGAGAACCCCGCGGATGCCGGTTGTCCCGATGTCGGTTCCGTTGTTGTTGTTGCTGCGGAGGAGACCGCCGGACTCCAGATTGAGGACGTTGGCGGCGGCGCTGAAGGTGAGGTTCAGGGTGGCCCCGGCCGCTAGCCGCAATGCCCCAGTGACATTGTTGGCCGCAGTAAGGTTCGTGGTGGCCGTCAAACTGGTGATATTGCCGGTGCTGAGCGTGGTCGCATAAGCCGGGAAGCCCGACTGACCGATGGCACCGAGTCCGAGGTCGGTGGAGTAGGCGGCGTAGTCACCCGAGTTCACGATCAACCAGGGAGCAAAGGAGGCGGTGTTGGCTTGGCCAGTGATGAAGGTGCGCGTGGAACTTCCGAGGGCGGCGCCGGTAGTCACGTTTAGGGTCGCGCCGGAAGCGGGTGTGCGGCTGAGGCTAGTGAGGGTGAGTTCGGCGGAGTTGATGCCGGTGCCGCCGGCGGTGACGGTGATGTTGGAGGCACCTTGATCCACGTTCACTGCGCCAAGGGTTTCCGTCGAAGCCATCTGAGCGCGACCGAGGTAGTTCAACGTGCCGCCGCGCAGATCAATGGCCGCAGCGTCATTGATGCGGTTGTTGTCGTTGATCGTGCTAGTGGCGTTATCCAACGTGAGGACACCGTAGTTGATATCGAGGTTGCTGGTGCCGGAGAAGCGGGCCGCATCGCGCAGGGTCGTGGTGCCTGCGGCGATGAGGATGTCACCGGTGGTGTTGCTATCGGAGAAGAGTGAAAGCGCGACGTTTGCCCCGGTCTTCTGGAAAGCGACCGAGCCGGTGATGTTGCCGGAGAAGTTTCGGGCGATGTCGAGGTTCTGGACAAAGGTCGAACCGGCACCGCCCGTGATCGTGCCGCCGCCGTTGGCGACCGCGCCGACGTCGAACAACCGGGCAGTCTGGGCGTTTCCGTTGAGGTCGAGGGTGCCACCGAGATTGAGGCTCAGGAAGTTGTTGAAGAAAAGAGTGTTGTTGCCACCGGCCATCTTGAGGGTGCCCTGGTTGATGACGGTCTGGCCGCCGGCGACGTTGCCCCCGACGCCCGAGATGATGCTGGCCCCCGGCTGAAGGGTGAGGATGCCGTCGCCCGCCTTGATGAAGGCGATCCCACCGCTGCCCTGGCCGTTGCCGCCCTGGAGAAGGCTGGTGATGGTGGTGTTGTCCGTAGTCAGTCCGACGGTGTGAATGGTGATGGGCGACCCGGCTGCCGGGAAGGAGAGCACCCCATTGCTGATGCCGGTGTTGCCAGCCTTGGTGAGGATACCGCCGCTCTGGATGGTGAGGAGATCAAGCGGCTTCATGGTCACTCCACCGCCGCTTTCCAGCGTGAGGGAGTTGAGCCGGCGGGTGTCGATGGCCGCGGGGGCCGAAGTGAGGCGGACGTTGGTGTCCACGGTCAGCGTGGAGGCCATTTCCGTGCCGGTGTTGAGCGCACGGAGAACGGCGGTTCCGGTGCCTGCGGCAGCGGCGGCGGCATCTGAAGTGGCAAAGGACACTCCGAGACCGGATGCGGAGTTGTCCACGAGAGCCCAAGGGATGACGCCCTTATTTGTGGTCCCGGTAGCACCAGTCTGGCCGACAAACGTATAACCAGCGCCGGTGGCGGCAATCGTGGAATTCCCTGCACCCGCAGCCGCTCCGAGATTGGTGCCACGGAACAAGGCAGTTGCGCCGGTGAGAACCGTCGCACTCGCCGTGCTGTTGATCGCCCCCGCAGGATTGTTCGGAAGGCCCGTGACAAGGTTGGCCCCGCCCGCACCTGCCGTGACGGTAAAGGTGGTCTGACCGCGACCGAAGGTGGGAACGGCGAGCGTTTCCGTGACGGTGGTGGCACCACCGATCAGATTGAGGTTGGCGCCGCCGGTGAAGCCGATGGCTCTGGTGCTACCAAGGCGGTTGGCAAGAACGCCAGCCGAATTGTCGATGGAGAGGGTGCCGCCGGAATTGATCGCGATCGCGCCAGTGCCGCCGACCGCTCCAGCCGCACCGGAGATTTCGAGCGTGCCATTGTTGACGGTGAGAGTGCCGGCGAAAGGCGAGTTTGCTACATTGATGGTGGTCTTGCCGGTGCCGATCTTGGTGAGAGCAGTGACCGCAGCGGCCAATCCGGTGCCGCCGATGGTGATGTTACCCGCGCCGGCGGTGGTGAGACCGAAGGCTCCGGCGACCCCGCCAGACAGCGTCAACGTTCCGGAGTCGGAACCGATCGTCGAAGCGGACTGCAGCGTGATCGGTCCGGCGTAGGTGTTGTTGCCCGAGAGGTTTTGCAACGCGCCACCGGTGTTGATCCCGGTGTTGTTGAGGTTCAACGGCTCTGCGGCGTAGGTGATACTGGCACCGCTTAACTGAAGGGCGGCACCGACGAAATTGCCCACGGTCGTCGCGCCGCTAGTTGCGCCGAGAGCGTCCGCATTGGCGATGTTGATCGCACCGGCGTTGATCGTCGTCGTGCCCGCCCAAGCGCCATTCGAAAGAGGGATGGTCAGAGTGCCGTTGTCCGCCTTGACGAAACCGTTGGCTCCGCCAAACGCGGAGTTCATGGTCAGGGTGCTGCCCTGGACCACTTCGATGACGTTGCTCGTGGCCGTGGCGCTGCCAAAGGTGATGACACGTCCGGCGTCGAGATTGATGTTGCCCGCTGCGCGGAAGGTAGCCACCGCTCCGGCTCCTGCCGCATTGAGGTTGATGTCGTTGGCCGTGTTGCCCAAGGCGGCATCGCTGGTAGCGGCGAGGACGCCGCGGACGATGTTCAAGTTGCCGGTGAAGTTGTTGGTCGCGTTCGACAACAACACGGTGCCGCCGATGCCGCCATCCGCCGCCGCGCCACCGCCGGTGCCGATGTTAAACCCAAATGCCCCAGTGACTTGCCCGGCGAGTTCGAGCCCCGGAACGATGTTGGAACTATTCGCGGTGGTCGGATTGATGACGATAAACGTGGGCGCGGCAGAAAGGGTGGTGGTTCCGCCGATTTGAAGCCCGTAGCCATTGGTGCCGGTGACGGTGAGGTTGTTGGCGCCAATATTGAGATTGTTGAGCTGGAGCTGCTTGTTCGCCGCGAGCGTGAATCCAGGGGTGATCGCAGCGCGATCGACGGAGATGCCCGCGTTCCCGCTGACCGTGGCGTTGTCGCCAAATACGATGGTCTGCCGATTCCCGTAGCCATTGCCATCGTCACGGAGGGCAAGGGTGCCTCCCGACAGAGTCAGGGCGTTCGCAAAACTTGAATTGGAGGAGGCCGGGGTTACCGCCAAGGTGCCTGCTGAGACAATGATGCCGCCAGTAAAGGTGTTCGTGCCACCGAGAGCCCAAGTGCCTGCTCCGGTCTTCGCAATCGACGTGGCACCGCCCGTGCCGTCACCGATAATGGCGGCCAGGGCGTTGTTACCCGTGCTGGCACCGGTCAACGTGAGTGTTCGAGCGCCGCTTCCCGTCAACCCCATGGCGCTTGTGTCTGAGAGGGTAAGAGCCGCATTCGAAGTGCCCGAGCCATCCAAGGAACCACCATTCTGACTGAGGGTCAGGATGCGATTGCTGGTTGCCGCAGTCCCGGTGTATTGGAGAGTACCGCCATCTAGCACAAGATTGCCAATTGCGCTGGCCGAGGAGCCGACGCCGCTGTTGGTACCGCCGTTGGCAAGGTTGTTCGTTGAATACGTGCCTGCGCTGATGGTGACTATGCCATTGAAAGTGTTGGCCTGATTCGTGGTGAACGTGCCTGCACCGGTCTTTGTGATGCCGAAGGTCGCTCCTCCGATGACGCCGGTGGTGAGATTGGCGTTGGCCTGCACATCAAAGGTGGGCGTCCCAGTCATGGTGATCGCACCGACGGTGACTCCGCCCGTGCCGGTGGTGGCATTGGCGCCGCGAGTGATGCTGAGGGTGTTGGCTCCGATGCCCAGGGTTCCGAGGGTGTGAGCGATGCCCGCAGATGCGGCAGTCGCTTTGTTGGAGACGATGGTGGTGTTGCCGCTGACCGTAACGTTGTGTGCGCTGACGGTGGTGTCGGTGTTCAGGCTAAGGGTGCCGCCAGTCAAGGAGAGGGGGACTCCGGTGGTGCCCAGGGCACTGGTGGCGCCGACGTTGAGCGTGCCGTTGCTCACCGTGACCGTGCCGGTGGTGCGGGCGGCATTCGCGGCCGTTCCCAAGGTGAGAGCGCCCGTGCCCTGCTTGGTGAAGCTCCCCGCAGTCTGAAGCGCTCCGAGAGTCAGCAGGGTGTTGGCTCCGGTATCGAACACTGCGCCGCTGCTCAGCGTGGTATTTCCGAAGGTCACTCCGGCGGTGCCGGTGGCATTGGTGCCAGCCACCAGATTCAGGGTGTTTGCGGCGATGCTCAAAGTTCCCAGGGTGTGGGTGACGCCCGCGCCGCTGGTCAACCGGTCACTGGTGATGGTTTGCGTGGCGCCGATGGTGGTGTTGCGACCAAAGTTCAAGCCCGTGTCGTTGGCCAACTGCAAATCCCCACCGCTGAGGGAGAGGGCTCCCGCGCCGAGTGCCGAGGCACTGGTGGTGGCGCGCAGGACGCCCGCGTTCAACGTGGTGGTGCCGGAGTAGGTGTTGGCACCGGAGAGAGTCAATGTGCCGACGCCATTCTTGGTGATGCCTCCCGCGCCGCCGCCGACGATACCGGAGAGGGTCACATTGCCGGCACCCTGAACCGTGAGGAGATTGGCTCCGTTGGTGACGGCACCCAGGGTGAGGAGGGTATTCGCCTGCGGATCAAGGACCGCCGCGCCGGTGAGCGTAGTGGCACCGAAGGTGAGACCAGCGGTGTTGGTGGCATTGGAGCCGCGAACCACACTCAGCGTGCTGGACCCGAGACTCAAGGTGCCGAGGGTGAAAGTCACGCCTTCGGTCGGCGAGAGGGTGTCACTGGTGATGGTCTGTGTGGCACCGGTGATGGTGGTGTTGCGACCGAGATTCAAGGGTGAGTTAGAGGCCAACTGGAAGTCCCCTCCGCTTAGCGAGATGCCGCCGGTTCCAGAGATGCCACCGTTGAATTCGAAGCGGGTGATGGCACCGGCACCGGCGGTGATGGTACCAATGGCAAGCGTGGGGAGAAGGCCTACCGATTTGATTTGACTCTGCGTGCTGGCATTCAAGGTGAGGTTGCCGATGTCGACGCTGCCGTTAGCTATCAGGGTGGCCGACCCCATCGTGGTGCCGTTGACGCTCCTGATGGAGCCGTTCTGCACATCCAGCGTCCCTCCGAGAATCATGGCGGTGCCGCCATAGGTGGATCCTGTCCCGCTCAGGGTCCAGGTGCCGGCACCAGTTTTGACGAGATCTCCCGTCTGATTGAGGTCAACCGCAAAGCTGCCATTTCCGGCGCCCGCAAGGGTGAGATCACCTGTACCGGTCACTGCGGTGCCAGTGCCGAAGTCAAGAGTGCCGCTGTCCACCGATATGGTGGAGGAAGAGCCAAGGACCAGATCGCCGCTGTAGGAGTTCGTCCCGCTCACATTGACGAGCGCACCGTTCTGGCCGGCCGAGCCGTTGCCGTTCAGGGTGAGGGTCTTGGTGCCGAAGTCGGGCGTCCCGGAGGAGGAGAAGAGAGAGAGGGTCGCGCCGTTGCTCACCGTGACGCCGCCAGAACCAGTCCCCAGCGCATCGGAGTTTTCAAGACGGAGCGTGCCGGCGGTGATGTTGGTGTCACCCGTGTAGCTGTTCACGCCGGAGAGCGTGAGCGTGCCATCGCCGGACTTGGTCAGTCCCGCAGAACCGAGGATCTGGCTGAGGATGGACGTGGAAACCGCAGAGGCCGTCGTGATCGTGGGCGTCGTGCCGTCCAAGGTGAGGGTGCCCCCGGTCAGGGTGTAGCCGGTCGTGTTGAAAGTGAGGCCATTGGCCGTGATACCGGGGAGGAGGGTGACGGTACCGGCGGTTCCGCCGAAGATGGCGGTGTCGGAGTTCAAGTTTGGCCAACTGATCGGCGAACCGTTACTCCATAGACTGTTTGTCGTGTTCCACTCTCCGTCCCCACCCGTTCCTCCATCTCCAAGCCAAGTGTAAGGGGCCGCCAGCGAAGCCGGACCAGATGTAAAGAACATCAGGCCGATGATGACGGCGGAGACGGTCTGTTTGAAGGCCAGGGGCATGGCCAGACACGGACGGTGGGATTTCATAGAAGTTGCGGGTGGCGGCGGAAAACGCCACAGAGCTCGACCTTTCCTCCCAGAATCAGTCGTTGCGTCTGTAGCGCGATCTACCAACCTCGCTCTTGGCGAAAAACACTAAAGGAAGCAAGTAAAATCTTAGGGTCGCCGACGGCTGAACGGGTGTGAATCTTAAAAAAGAATCGCAAGCCCGGCTGTTCCTCTCACAAAGCCCTCGCGAACGCTCCGCCATCGACCAACAGGACCTCTCCGGTAATGTAGCTACCCGCCTCGCTAGCCAAAAGAATCGCGGGTCCGGCGATTTCTTCGGGCTGGCCCCACCGGCCCAAGGCGGTGCGATCGGCGAAGGCTTGTTTGCCCGATTCATCGAGGAGACTCATGGGAAGGTCGGTCAGGAATGGGCCCGGGGCGATGCAGTTCACGGTGATACCGTCGTGCCCGAGATCGAGCGCGCTAGCCTTGGCAAAGCCGATCAAGGCGGATTTGGTCGCCGAATAGGCGTTGCGTGCTTCCTTCGAGCCGACTCCGAGGACGGAAGAAATGTGAATGATGCGCCCCCATTGGCGGGCTTTCATCTGCGGAACCAGGGCCCGCGTTAGGACCATGACGCTGGTGAGATTGAGCTCAATGAGCCGGTCCCAGTCCTCGTCTTTGATTTGATCGATGGGCTGAGGGGTGTTGCTCCCGGCGTTATTTATTAAAATATCAACTCTCCCAAAGCGTTCCAAGGTGACTCGGGCCAAGTCGTTGACGGCGTTGCGGTCGGTCATATCGACCAGGATGTAATCGACCTGAACGTTGAGGCCGTCCCGGATTTTGGCGACGGCACTTTTCAGCTCGTCCTCGTGGCGGCTGCAGATCATGACGTTGGCGCCGTGCTCGGCAAAGCCGCGGGCCATGGCGAGTCCCAGGCCTTTGCTGCCGCCGGTGACTAGGGCTGTTTTGTTGGAGAGGTCGAAGCGTGTGTTCATATGTTTTTGGTTCTTGGTTCTTGGTTCTGCGAGATCAAGAACCAAGAACCAAGCACTAAGAACCAAGAACGCTGGACATCCTCCACCAATCGAGGCTTTCGCGAATCAAGCGGTCTTCCAGCTCCAGGGCTTCGGTGTCGCTGAGGCCGTTGTCGTAGGGCAGATCCAAACCCGCTGCGTCTCCTCGGCGGGCTAGATCCATGGTGCGCTCCAGATCGTGCTCCGTGAATTCTGCGAATGTGGCTCGGTAGGTGTCCGTCAGGCAGGGAATCGGCAGCGGATCGCGCGTGATCATTTCCAGGAAGAAGCGGATGTCCTGATTTGCCTTGCGGCAGATCTCGACCAAGGCGGCAATGTCCAGAACTCCGGTTCCCATCGGGACCTCGCTGAGAAGGAAGCCATTGGGGGCCGAGCGCAGGTCCATGTCTTTGACGTGGGTCGAAATTACCCAGGGGGCCAAGGTCCGGGCGACCGCAAGTGGATCTTCGAGTAGCGCGAGGTTGTTCCCGAAATCGAGGCAAATCCCGATCCATTCGCTGGCGAGGTTGCGGAAGACTTCTGCCTGTTCGGCAGCGCGCCAATCCTTGTGATTCTCCACGGCGAGCTTCACCTGGTGGCGGGCGAGGATGGGTTCGATCCGGTGCAAGGTGACAATGGCATCCTGTTGCCACCGTTCCCAATCGGCCCTGGAGGTGAATCTCTCATAGCGCCGTTCCAAGCTGCAATAGGCGCGGAAGATGGTTGCCCCCGCTGCCTTGCCGGCGAGGAGGCTGCGCTCGAAGGTTTCGAGATCTCCTGGCAATTCGATTTGCCCCTCAAGAGCGATGCCGGCCTCTTCACATCGATTGCGCACCTCTTGGGCGAGTTCCATGGACCAGCCATCGATGCCCGTTTGCAGGGCGGGGGAGCCGAGCGTTGAGCAATGATCGACGACGTCCAGGGGACTTTGCCACTGCGGAAAGCCCGGAGCGGAACGCCGCTGTTGCCAACGGATCCGATAGGACCAGATCGTCAATCCGAGCTTATGTTTCATGTTCTTGGTTCTTAGTTCTTGGATCGCCAACTACGAACCAAGAACTAGGAACAAGTTACGGTGCCGAGGCCCAAGTCGACAGCGGGTTCCAGACCCGGTGAAAACCTGCGCCCTCGAAGTCTTTGAGGTTTACGGTGGCAAAGTCAGTTACCCCTTGATCGATCATGGTGAGGGCGCTGCGGGTGTCGTAAATGCGCCGGAAGGGGAACCCTTGCGATGCGGCCTGCATCCAAAGGGTATTGTGAAGGGGGCGGCTTTCGATGGGGAAGCCGATCAAGCGCCAGCGTGGATGGCTCCGGTAGGTTTCGATGACGTCGACGGCTTCGTCGGCGGCCAGAGGATTCCTAAGGACAGCTGGATTGCGCAAAAGGCCGTAAAGTTCGGCAAGGATGAACTCCGAGATCGCCACGTTCTCGCTGTGTGACAGGGAGACGATCCAGGCGTAGGCGGCGGGATGGCTCGGAGAGTCTTCGTTTAGAGCGTGCAGCAGGATGTTGGTGTCAATCGAGATCATAGCGCTTCGCTTCCGCCGATGGCGAGCTCATTGCTGGTCAATTGAGCTTGCTTCTTGATCTCGGCATCCGTGAGTCCCTTCCAACCCAGTCGGCGAGGCTGGGGCGGTAGCCAGTCGTCCTGGCCGGCCCGTTCCTGGGAATAGACGCTGAGGATGTATTCGATGCCGCGACGGGCGAGTTCCGCGAACGAGATTTCGCGGGCTTCGCAGAGCTTCTTGGCCCTGGCGAAGACATCATCCGGCAATTGGATCTGGGTTCGGATCATGCCAACATTTTGCCATCAGTGATTCTGGTGTCAATCTGTTGTCATATAGGACGTCTCCGATCAACGCGGCAACCGCCGCAGCAAATCCGCTAAATACGGCATCATCTGCTTCTTCCGGGAGAGGACTCCGGCCATCTCGAACAGGTTTTCCCCAGCTTTCGGGTAGGTAATCGCGTCGATGATCTTTTCTTCCCCGGCACAGAGGAGGAGGCTGGTGCTGCTGGTGATGTCGGTCACCATGAGGCAGCTGAGGTCACAGCCGTGCTCTTCTCGGGCGTGGTGCAGTTCTGCGGTGAGCGAAGCGTGCATGCCGGAGAAGACGTCGAAGCCGACGGTCTCCATCTGGCTGACGCTGAGTTTCCAGCCGCTCTCTTCGTAAACCTTGAGGTCCTGCTGGACGATCTGGCGCGGGTCCATTCCTTCCACGGCGCAGCCGGCGGAGAACATGCGTCCGCCGAAGGCAGGGATATCGACCTGAGCAAGGTCGGCCAACCAGTTCGCCATGTCTTGATCGAGGGGAGTGGTGGTGGGTGATTGCAAGATGACGGTGTCTGAGAGAATGGCGGAGAGCATCAATCCGGCGATCTCCCGGGGCGGATCTTGACGGGACTGGCGGAAGAGTTCGGCGATGATCGTGGAGGTGCAGCCGACCACGCGATTGATGAAAAGGATGGGCAGATCCGTGCCGCGATGGCCGAGTCGGTGGTGATCGATGATTTCCTCGACGTTGGCTTCCTCGATGCCGTCGACGGACTGGGAGGCTTCGTTGTGATCAACGAGTGCCACTCGGAAGCGCCGTTGCGTGAGGAAGCTGAGGCGGGTCACGACGCCGGCGACGAAGCCGTCATCATCCACGACAATGAAGCCTCCTTCGTTGGATTTGCGGATCTCTTTCTGGACCTCGCGGACCAGGTCGTAGGGTTTGAAGGTGGGATGCTGCCGCTCGATGAAATCCCGGACGGGCATGGCCAAGCAGAGTTGGACCGCCACCTCAAGAGCATTGCGGTTCGTGGTGATGACAGGGACCGGGCGGTTAGCCAAGGCCTGAACGGCGGCGGCGTCGAGTTGGGCGTTGTCGCACAGGATGAGTACGCTCACCCTCCGTTGGATCGTAGCCAGAATATCGGACCCGCAGCCCGGCACAACCGCGAGGATGGGACCTTCCGAATCCGGGGGTGTCCCAGTAAGTCCGGGAAGCCAAACGCGCGCGGTGATTTGGGAGGGAACCTGCTCTCCGGCGGCTCCGCCTTCAATGGCGGTGATCAGGCGGTGCAACTGGATCGAGACGTCTCGCTTGCCGCAGAGTTCCCCGAGATCTTGAAGGAGCGAGGCGAGGCGCAACGCGGAAATCTTTCCCGCATACTGACCGCCTTCCCCGATCACTGGCAGGAAGGCGAAGCGGCGCTTGGTGATGATCTCTTGGGCCGTTCCGAGCGGTTCTTCTTCGGGCAAGAGCAACAGATCCCTACCCTCGATCATGATATCGGCCAGCTTGGGCAGGAGCGTGGTGACCAAGTCCGGTTGCGGCACGCCGAAATGTTCCAGCACAAAGCTGGTCTGCGGGTTCACCGTGCCGGCCCGATAAGGAACGGCCGCGACGCCCAACACGTGGCGTTTGTAGTGGGCGTAAGCAATGGCTGAGCAGATCGAGTCCGTGTCGGGATTCTTGTGCCCGATGACCATGAGAGGTTGTTCAGAGGAAGCCATGTGCGTGGGGATTGAACAGAGAGACGTGCGGGTTGCAAAGCAAATTGCGGGCCGGGCGGGGCGACTCCGCATTGAGGATTGATGATCCCGGGATTCCTGATTTCTGAGGGGGATGATTCAGAAATCTGCAATCCGAAATCCCGAGATCCTCAATGAGGGCCGCAGAGACAGAGGAGGCGGAGTCTCCAGGGATCACAGGATCTTTGCGGTCACTGCTCCTTTGCCTCTCTGCGGCAGATCCGGGTTTGGCGTCGGCTCCGCATTGAGGATTAAGGATCCCGGGATTGCTGATTTCTGAGGGGGGATGATTCAGAAATCTGTGCTCCGAGGCCTACTTTTTCTCGAGTGGGTGCTCTTTCAGGATCTCGTCGACCATGTAGAAGATCGCCCGCTCTTCGGTCGCGGCGCGGACCCGCTTGACGTCTTCGACTTTCACCATCGGCAGGTTGTTGCCGAAGGACTGATGGACGTAGGAGATGACGGCGGCCACTTCTTCATCCTTGAGCAACGGGCCGAAGCCCATCATGGGCGGGGTGTTTTTCTCCGGGCCATACTTTTTGCCCTGGAATTCCAAGGGTCCGTAGAGGCCTTTGAGCACGATCTTGATCACGCGATCGCCATCGCCGTGGAGCCAGTTGCTGCCGGCGAGCCCGGGATAGATGTTATCCACGCCTTTGCCGTCCGGCTGGTGGCAAGTCACGCAGTGGGCTTCGCGGTTGAAGACCTCACGACCGAGGTCGTAGATTTTCTTGTCGGCGGCAGAAAGGTTTTTGTCGGTCGGGCCAAAGGTGGCATCGGGCGTGGCGCGGAGACGAGCGACGAGGAGCGGATCTTTGCTGATGCTGTCGCCCGCTTCGGGTAGGGAGCCGAGTTGCTTCATCGTCTCCCGGAAGCAGTAATCGATGTAATAATCCTTCTCCAGCATGACCAGCTTGGCGAGTTCGATGGCCTTGGGCACATCGGCGCCATTGATGAAGCTGAGGGCGCGGACGGCCTCCAGGCGGACGCGCGGGGCGGAGTCTTTGATGGCCGCTTCCAGGATGGCCAGGGTGTCCGGGACACGGTCGCTCCAGTAGTTGGCCACGCGGACGGCCTGGGCCCGGGCACGCGGCTCCTGGGACTTCAAGACGGCGTGGAGGAGGTCGAGATTGACCACGTTGTGCCATTGGTGAACCCAGAGCGCTTCCAAGCGGTGGTGCTCGTAACCTTTGTCCGTTTTGTCGAGCGCGGCTTCCCACTTTTGGACGGCGGCGATGACCTCTTTGGAGTCGTGGGTGTCGAGCTCGATCTTGGCGCGGAGGCGGACGTTGTCCTCGGGCTCCTTGAGCAATTCCAAGAGGAGGGCGATCGATTCGCCATGGATCTTCTTCGGCGTGAGGAGCGGGCGGCTAGGATAGGTGATCCGGTAGATGCGTCCATGCTCGTGCCCGCGATTCGGATCGCGCAAATGGTGTTGAAGATGGCCGATGAGCATTTGCGACCAGTCCATGAAATAGAGCGAACCATCCGGAGCGACGGCGATGCCGCTGGGGCGGAAGTTGGGGTTTCCCTTAATGTCACCCTCCACGAGCGCCTCGACGGTTTCGCCTTTGAGGCCGGATCCTTCCTCACTGACCTTCGCGCGGAAGATCCCTTGGAAGCCGATCACGTTGGTGTTGAGGAAGTTGTTCTGCCAGTCGTCCGGGAAGTGGCGGCTGCTGAGGATCGCGGTGCCGGGGCAAGGGCGCGAGGGGCGGTTCCAAAACTCCTTCATCCTCGGATGCGCCCCACTGTCGAGGTGACCGCTGAAGGCCGGGCCGAAGTAGTTCGCGTTTCCGGTGGCGTCCGTGATGATGTCGTTGCCCCAGTAGTCGAAGACCCGGCCGTGCGGATTGGCGAAACCGTAGGGGACGTAACGGTCGAACCTGCTGGTGCGCGGTTCGTAGCGATAGATGGCACCGTTCACGTTGCGGACGGGGCCTTTGAGGGTCTCGACGTTGGTGCGGTGAAAGACGCCATCGCTGAAGTAGACGGCACCGCCGGGTTCGTAGCAGATGGAGTTGGTCTCGTGGTGGGAGTCCGCAGCGTCGAGGCCGTGGACGATCCGCTCTTTCCAGTCACCTTTGCCATCGCCATCGGTGTCCCGGACGAACCACATGTCCGGGGACTGCATGACGAGCACGCCGTCCTTGTAGAGTTGGAAACCGGTGGGGCAGTTCAGGCCGTCCAGGAAGGTGGTGCACTTGGTGAACTTGCCGGACTGCGGGTCGATGTCGAAAACGAGGAGCTTGTCGAAGACCTTGGTCGTCGGTGTCGTTTCGGGATAGTTCGGCCAAACGGCGACCCAGAGACGACCCCGGGTATCGAAGTTCATCTGCACCGGATTGATGAGATCGGGGAATTCCTTCTCGGAGGCGACGAATTCCGCCTGGGCGCCCTGCGGGACCTTGATGAACTTGACCGCTTCCGCGCCATCGATGTAGGGCACGGGCTCCGGCCGGTTCGGCGCGACCGGGGGAACGGGCGGGAGGTTCTCGTCGTTGATCTCCGCCGTTCGACCCTGGGCCGCGGCCCAGATCGTCTTGTCGCGGTTCGCGGTTTTCACATCGCGCTGGGCCAGTTCGGCACCCACGATGGTGGCATTGTCGACCCCGTTGGTTTTGGTGATGGCGTCGGCGTATTTGATCCGGGAACGTTGTCCGAAGATGTTGAACTGATCGACGGTCCGGTAGCGGTGATGCCACTGAACATTTTTTTCCAGAACGGCTTCCCGGAGCGAGGCCAGCGAAGGATCCGCGGTGGAGGGGGCGTCCGTGCCGAAGAGGGCCTTGAACTGCACGGGGGCAAGTGCCTTATCGCCGTCCTCGGTGAGGTGGATGCCGTTGATCGTCAGTGGTTTGGCGGAGCTGGCGTAGAGTGCCTGCGAGGCGGCGAAGAGATCGACGAAGAGGACGGAGTTGGCCTTGGCGACCTCGGCCATGGCGGCGCTGTAAGCGGCCAGATTCTTGTTGTTCGCGGAGCCATCCGGGTAGGTCGCGGGATCTTTGAGGTCCTCGTGCGCGATGGGGGAGAGCAGCACCAAGGTTGGCTTGCCCTTGCCGTAGTCAGCGCCGAGTTGCTTTTTCACATACTCGTCCAGTGCGGTCTTGAAGGTCGCGAGCCCGGCTTCGCCCTTGAACGACTCATTGAAGCCCCAGTAGGCCAGAATGACGTTCGCATGAAAGTCCGCCCCGGAAGTGTAGACGACGTCGGTATTGCCCACCTTGGTGGCGAGCGTGCCGGGCACCATGTTGAGGAAATACTCCGTGGTGGGAACTTCGTCGCTGCGCGGGTGCAGGTTCACTTCGTCCGCCGTGAAACCGAGATTGCGGATGGTGAGTTCCAGATCCGGGTAAGCCTTGTGAATCAGCGTTTCCAGCCAGCCGTGATGCTGTTGCCGATCCGCCAGACCGCTGCCCACGATGGCGATGTGATCGCCTTTCTTGAATGCAACCGTCTCCCCGGCAGCAGGCAGTAAGGCGGACAAAAGCAGAGCCAAGAGGAGGGTGAGTCGGTTCATAAGGATCGGAGCGGGAGACCCCTACACCCGTTGGGCAGCGAGGATCTTGCAAACGAAAGATGGGCGATCGCTTCGCTACGCCGCGAACCACTCCGCCGGAGGCGAGATCACGTGGAGCCCATCGACCCGGCTGAAGTGCGCGTCCGAAGTCATCACTGCGGAGGCGAGACGCAGGGCGCTTGTCGCGATGATCACATCCGCCCCGGGAATGGTGAATCCCTGGCGGTCGAGTTTCCACGCCAGATCGGCCGCTTCGGTCCACAAACGGTTGTCGGCGGGAACATTGATCATTACGTCCATGAAGGCGGCCACTTTGTGCCGGGCCTTGAGCGAGGTGATGCCGCGGAGGACTTCAAGCCTGACCATTCCGCAAATGGCCAGCGACCGGTTCTGGCGATCCGCCCAGTCGAACAGCGTGGCCACCGCATCCCGGCGCGCTCTCATCAGGTCGATGTAGACGTTGCTGTCTACGAGGACGTCACTTGCCATACTTCCCAGGGGTTTCCGCGACCCTCATGGCGGACAAATCGTAGTTTGGATCCACCGCTTCCCCCAATTCTTCGGGGGTCATCTCCATGCCCCGTGCGCCGATCTCCCGGAACCGGGCCTTGCGGTCCAACTCACGCAAGGCCATCTCCACAGCTTCAGTCTTGCTGTCATAGCCATAAACCGCCATGACCCGCTTCAACAACGCCTCATCGATGTGCATCGTCATTTTCATGCCATACAGGGTATGGTATGAGGCCGCGCTTGTCCAACAAATAGCTCCGCATCGGCTCGGGCATTGCGGATTGAGGATTTTTGATTTCTGAGGTGAAGAAATGCTTCCGCATCAACCCGCCAGCAATCCCTTCAGCGTCGCCAGATCGCTCTTGATTGCATCCAAGTGACGCTTGGTCCGCTCCGGGCTAGGCTTTTCGTCCGGCAGATACTCGACGTGCAGGGAGATCGGCGGCTGCGGTTGCAACTTCGCGACCATGGGGAAGAATTTCGGACTGACGCTCCCTTGCCCGAGCGGCACGCCTTCCCGGGAGCGGCCGTTTAAGAGGAAATCCTTTACGTAGACGATCCCGAGGTTCGGGCGCGCCAGGGCGAAGTCGATTTCCCAACTCATCCCTCCTTCGACGGTGGCATGGCCGATGTCGAACGCGAGTGCTAGGTCCTTTGGATCGTGAGCACTGACGAGGTCATGCATGTCCCAAACCGGTGCGCCGACATAGTCCTTGCCGGAGTGATTCTGATAAACTCCCTGGATGCCGAGTTCCTTGTTGAGCGCGGCGAGATCGGCCAATCGCGGTCGGATTTCATCGAGCTGCGGCCGGATCGGCCTGGTCAAGTCGTACCTATAATAGGAGAGCCGGTAACGGGGAATTCCGAGCGCCGCTGCGGTCCGTAAAATGGCTTCGGTGCGCTGCTCCTTGGAGATTTCGTTGATCCCGGAAGTCATTACTTCAAGGGTCAAATTCCGCTTCTTGAGCGCTTCCACCATTTTGGGGAGCTCGACCTCGACCTGATCCGGTTCGATGTGGCCCTTGGGCCGGATCGCCGCCTCGATTCCGTTCAGGCCGGTGCTGGCAATGGCATCGGCCAGGTCGTCGTAAGACAGATCCTGGAAATACTTCGTGAACGTGACAATCCGGAAATCCTCCGCTCCGCGCGCCGCGAAGGGGAAAAGGAGCGGCGACGCGGCGGCGAGGAAATGGCGACGGGTGGGCATGTTCGTTGGTTCTTAGTTCTTGGTGCTTAGTTCCTAGCTCAACCAAGAACAATGAACCAAGAACATATGATCAATACTCCCGATCCGTCTTGATTCCCGGTTCGGGGACGGGGTAGGAGCCGTCGTCGAAGGGCATTACGGGGGAGTCGGACTCCAATGTCAATTGATCCGAGAGCGGACTGAACTCGTGGGCGCAATTGAGCATCGCATCGTAGGTGATTACCTGGCCGGTGTGCGCGGCCATCCGGCCCATGGCGGTGACGAGGCTGGCTTGGACTCCGCGTTCCACCTCGTTGTAGACGTCGTCCCGTTGAATGGCGGCGATGAGGTCCTGCCATTCCAAATCGTAGGGGCTCGGTTCGCGAGGCGTTTGCGGATAGGCCCAAACGGTGTCCGGATGTGGCGGTTCCGGAGCCGGTTCGGGCTCACCGGGCCGGGCGCGGCGTTCGGTGACTTGGTGAAGAATCTGGTTCTTGTAGATCCGGGCGCGGGACGGCGCGTGTCCCTTCTCGGAGACCACTGCGCAGCCTTTGGTGCCGTGAACGTAACTGGCGAATTGCTGGTCGCAGCTGCTCATGTTCCGACCGTCGAGGAAGAGTTTGGTTCCATCCTTGAACGTGTATTCCACGGAATAGGCGTCGAAATTCTGGTCGATGTTGTCGCCCCGATAATGGCGGCCGCCGATGGCGCGGGCATCGACTGGCCAGTCGTTTTTCATCCAGCAGCATTCGTCGATGTTGTGGATGTTGAAGTCGCTGAATGCTCCACCGCTGAGCCAGAGGAAGCTGTGGAAGCGTTTGATCTGATACATGAGGTGGCTCATGTCCCCCGGGTTGCGCAGGGAGAAACAGCTGCCGATCGGTCCCTGGGTCCGGTAAGCGCGCATCATGGTGATGTCACCGATGACTCCGTCCTGGATCCGCTTGAAGAGTTCCCCCCGGGCCACGCAGTGCCGAATCATGAGGCCGACCCCGACCTTGAGATTCTTCTTCTTGGCTTCCTCGTTGAGGGCCAGCATGCGCCGGGCGCTGGGACCGTCCGCGATCACCGGCTTTTCCATGAACACGTTGACGCCCTTCTCGATGGCGTAAGCGAAGTGGACCCAACGGAAGGCGCACGGGGTGGTCAGGATGACGACGTCGCCAGGGCGGAGGGTATCGATCGCTTTGCGGTAGCCGTCGAACCCGATGAACTTCCGGTCATCGACGGTGACCTTGCCGGCCAGCTCGGGGCGTTCCGCAAGGGCGGTGTATTTGGATTCGAGATTCTCCGTGAAGACATCGGCCATGGCGTGAAGTTTCACCGGGCCTTGTTCGGTGGAAGTCGCCAGCGCATTGAGGACAGCTCCCGCACCGCGTCCTCCACAGCCGACCAGGGCGATCCGAATCGTCGGATCATCGTTCGCCGCATGAACGTGGGGAATCGTGATTCCGGCCAAAGCGGACCCGGCACCGAGCCGAACGCCCGTTTTGAGGATGTCGCGGCGCGTGGAGGGGAGGCTGATGTTCGGGGAGTTTGGCTCGTTGTTCATGATGACTGTCGGAAAACTGGGGTTTCGGTGGAAGACACGCAAACTGGACGAAACTCTTTGCCGGAATCCGGTTGCTCTTGGACGGAAGAGTTGCACCGAGAACTCTGGCGGCTCGTAGAACCTCTGACTGAAAAATGAAAATGAACTTGTGGCTAATCTTCTCCCTTCTCACCGTGCTCTGCTGGGGCACTTACGGCATCGCTCTTCATGGAGGCGCGGTCGGGATGCAGGATCCGGCGAATGGGCGTTACAAGGCGTTCCTCATCGTCGGGCTCATGTATTTCCTGGTGGCGGTGCTCGCGCCGGCGGTGGTGCTTCTCATCAACGGACAATCGCTCAACGTCTTCAGCTATCCGAAAGGCGCGCTCGCCTGGGCCTCTGTGGCCGGGATTCTCGGAGCCGTCGGTGCGTTTGGAGTCTTGTTGGCCTTCGGAGCCAAGGGCAATCCAGCCGTCGTCATGTCGATCGTTTTCGCCGGTGCTCCGGTGATCAATGCGATCGTTGCCCTGAGCATGCACCCTCCCAAAGGTGGGCTCGGCACGATTCATCCTATGTTCTTCGCGGGAATCGTGCTGGCCGCCGTCGGTGGCTGTTTGGTGACCTTCTTCAAACCGGGACCGCCGGCCAAGCCTCCGGGGGCACCGTCAGCGATTGAACAGAAGGCTCATTGAGCCGAGACGGAACATTCGGTTAAAGCTTTACGCCCTTCGTGAGATCCCAACCGCCTTTGATGGTGGGAAGCGGAGCCCCTCTGCTGTCGAGCGGAACGTAGGACCACTCGATCTTCGAATAACTCAACATCACCGTTTCGAGAAGGTTGCCCTCTCCATCGGTCGCTTCGTTTCCGCCATCAACTCCGGAAACGAAGACGTCCGAGAGCACGATCTTCATCGAATCGTAAGGAACTCCGATTTGTGGGGTGCTGAACACCGTCACCGTCGCGGTCTTGTACTTCGTGGCCGCCGCGCACGCGACCATGAGCGGCACCGACGCCTTGTCGATGTATTTGTAGACTTTCAGAGGCCCGAATTTAGGCTTGCCGCTCGGAACAGTGATGCCTGGCAGCCCAGCGCGGGTCAGGTTGCTGCGAAACCCAACGAGTTCAATCTCATTGAGGTGGCGTACGACCTTAGATTCGCCTTCCACCGCAGGTTCGAATTTGAGGAAAGCTTCGTCGGTGGCCTGGGCGGAACCCGTTTGCATCACGCCAAGGGTCAGCAGTGCAGCGAATGTCGGCAGCAAGATGAGTTTCATTAAGTTAAGTTAACATTACAGTAATCGGAAATAAAGCGATTTCCAGTGAGCCCTAAAAATTTTGCCGGAGCTGTCCCCTCCGAAGCGACGCCCTCGATTGAACAGAAGGCCTCTTGAGCTTTCCAACGGCGGCATGTTGATCTGGAACCGGATTTTTCCGTGGCTTGCCTGCGCCGGCGTCGTTTCTGCGCAGGTGAGCTTAGACGAGCAGGCGGAACTGCGTATCCGAAACTTTCATCTGGAGGATGGCTTCAAAGTCTCCCTCTATGCGGACGAGACCCAGCTTCGCAATCCCACGGCGATCTGTTTCGATGACAAGGGCCGGCTCTTGGTCGCGGAGATCGATCGCTGGCGCGAGGGCGTCGAAGATATTCGCAACAACACCGAGATGCTCCTGGATGACATCTCGATCGTTTCCACGGCAGACCGCTTGGCGATGTACCAGAAGTTTGCCGGCAAATTCCCGCCGGACTACTGGACCAAGCAGTCCGATCGGATTCGCCTGATTGAGGACCGCGACGGCGATGGACGGGCGGATGGCGTTTCCACGTTTGCGGAAAACTTTCGTGGTCCGCTGGACGGGCCGGGGATCGGGCTGATCCAGGGGCGGGAAGGGGTTTATTACACCAACATCCCGCACCTCTGGCTGCTCAAAGACAAGGACGGCGACGGTGTCTCCGAGGACCGCGTCTCCGTCCAGGAAGGATTCGGTCCCCGCATGAGCCTGAGCGGGCACGACATGCATGGCCTGATGTGGGGACCGGACGGCCGGCTTTACTGGTCGATCGGGGATCGCGGTTACCACATCACCACCAAGGAAGGGAAAACCTTCAGTCATCCGGACCAGGGCGCGGTCTTCCGGTGCGAGCCGGATGGGAGCAACGTGGAGGTTTTCCACAGCGGCTTGCGCAATCCGCAGGAACTCGCGTTCGACCAATTCGGCAACCTCTTCACCTGCGACAACGATGCGGATGCGTGGGACGAGGGACGCTTGGTCCATGTCGTCGAGGGCGGGGATTCCGGTTGGCAAGAAGGGCACCAGGCGCTCCTCAACTTCGCCAAAACCCTCAAGCTGCGCACCCCCATCCTGGCGGATCCCAAGGACGGCAAGGAACGCGCCATCAGCCCTTGGTTGGCTGAAGGGCTTTGCCTGCCACGCTTCCCCGGGCAACCGGCCTGGATCCTTCCTCCGATCGAAAATGTGAGCTGGGGACCAAGCGGCTTGGTCTACAACTACGGCGTCACCGCATTCCCAGAGAAATACGCGGACTCGTTTTTCGTCTGCAACTTTGGTGGCGCGAAGGCGGATCTGGAATCGTTTGCGGTCGATCCCGAAGGAGCCGGCTTCAAGATGCGGCACTGGACCAAGGGATGGATGGTCGGCCTTGGGAACACGGACGTCGAGTTTGGTCCGGACGGGCGGCTCTACCTGAGCTGCTTCAACAACAACGGCTGGCTCAAGCAGGATCTCGGGAACATCTATGCGATGTATGATCCGACCCGGCTGGAGAATCCCGCAGTTCGCGAGACCAAGGCCTTGTTGACCACCTCGTGGACCAACCTCGATGAAGCCCGGCTCGGTGACTTGCTCGGCCATCCGGACCAACGGGTCCGCCAGCGCGCCCAGTTCGAATTGGTGGCGCATCGTCCCTACGGCAACGGGCAGTTTTCCGCTGCGGTGCAACCGGGCGACAACCGTCTGCGGCGTCTCCACGGCGTTTGGGGACTTGGCCAATTGCTCCGTGTCCACGGTGACGTAAACGCGCGTGACCGCCTCCTCACCCTGCTGGCGGATGCCGATGCCGAAGTACGGGCCCAGGTCGTCCGCGTGCTTGGAGATGCTTCCCGGTCGGAGTGCGGTGCTCCTCTCACGGCGATGCTCAAGGATCCTTTGCCGAAGGTGCGGCTCTATGCGGCGATCGGAGCCGGACGATGCGGAGCGCAGAACGCCAGGCCAGAATTGCTCCGAGTCTTGGAGGAGAACGCCGATCAGGACACGACTCTTCGTCATGGATGCGTGGTGGGCTTGACCTACCTCGCCCAAAAAGCCGAAGCCGCGGAGGGCGAGATCTGGGTGGCCGGACTGGCGTCGAATTCCGTGCCAGCGATCCGACGGGCCGCCGTTCTTGTTCTGCGGCGGTTGCAAAGCGCTCAACTGACCAAGTTTCTTCAAGACCCGGACCGGTCCATCGCGGACGAAGCGATCCGGGCGATCCACGATTTGAACCTGACCCCTGCCTTGCCCGCTGTCGCTGGGATGTTGGGAATCGGTCTGGAGAATGGCTTGGCCGGCGACCGGAACCAGCCGGCCGGTTGGCTCATGGAGCTGCGCTTGATCAACGCAAACTGGCGCACCGGCGATCAGCCATCGGCGACCCGCCTTCTGAATTATGCTCAGGATGACAAGCTTCCGGCGTTTCTGCGCAACGACGCCCTGCGCGCGCTGGAGGAATGGAAGAGCCCTGGCGTTGTTGATCCGGTCATGGCGACGGTTCGACCGCTCGATCCTGCAACCCGGGCCGATGTCGATGCGCTCGTTAAAGGCCGGTTGCCTGGGTTGGCTCCCGAGTTGCGCGGAGAGCTCCTCGCCACCGTGCAGCGGTTGGCGAAGCAGGTGGGCTACGACTTTCCGGAGCCGATCTTGCTCGGCTGGATCCGGGATCCCGAGGCGGGAACGGTGGCTCGCTTGGAAGCGATCCGCGCTCTGCGCTCCCGCAAGGCCGAAACGTTGGTCGGCGTCTTGAGCAGCCTGCTGGTCGATTCGGATGAAAAGGTGCGAGCACTGGCGGCCAAACTCTTGGTCGAGGTCGATCCAGTAGCAGGCACCGAAGCCGCCTTGGTCATGACCGGCTCGAAGAGCTTGAGCGACCGGCAGCAAGCGCTTCTGATTCTTGGCGATATTCCTGTGGAGAAAGCGGTCAAAGCCTTGGAAGAGCGATTGGATGCCGCGATCCAGAAGGAAGCTCCGGCGGATACGCTCTTCGAATTGCTCAAAGCGGCGGGCAAGCATCCGGGGCTGGCGGTCAAACTGGCAGACTATCAGAAGAGCCTGGATCCAGCCGATCCGATGGATCCCTACCGGGAGTGTTTGGAAGGTGGTGATCCAGCGCAGGGCGCCGATTACTTTGCCAATCACGCAGCGGGCCAGTGCAACAAATGTCACATGGTGGGGAACTCGGGCGGGATCGCCGGTCCCAATCTCTCGGATCTCGGCTTGCGGCAGGAACGTCGCTACATCCTTGAATCGTTGGTCAACCCGTCCGCAGTGGTTGTTCCCGGCTACGGTTTGACCATGGTCACTCGCAAGGACGGGAGCAGCGTGGCGGGAAGTCTCCTCCGGGAGGACGAGAAAGGACTCGTCGTCAAGGTGGGCGATCCGGGGGTGGAACAGGTGATCCCGCGGTCCGAGGTTACTTCAAGTACGCCGCCGATTTCAGCAATGCCGCCCATGGCCTTGATTCTGCAGAAGGAGGAGGTTCGCGATCTGGTGGCCTATCTGGCGACCTTGCGGAAAGCGCCTGTGACGGGGCATTAAAGTTTGGACGAGACTTGCTGACGTTCGAGCCTCTACAAATTGGGGTCGAAATTCAACTTGTATTAGGCAATTGCTAGGAATAGCGTGAAGGTCATGCAACCCCTTCTTGCTCTTAGTATGGACCCCGTGACGATCGCTGTTACTGCGGTCCTTGGTATTGTCGCTGGTGCTCTCGCTCGTTTCCTCATCCCAGGTAAGCAGAGCATGAACCTCATCTTCACGATGATTCTCGGGATCGCCGGTGCCTTTGTCGGCGGCTACATCCAGGGAGCGACCGGCATCGGTGGCGTGGGCCTCCTTTGGACCGTCATCATGGCCACCGCTGGCGCGATCATCCTTCTCCTCGTGGTGATGGTGATCCAGAAGATTCTCGGTAAGTAGCCAGGCGTTTCGTCGATCTATTTTCTCCCACGCGTTGGCCATTCAGGCTGGCGCGTTTTTTTGGGCGATCCTGCTGGCTATGCCCGTTTTTCTCCCGGCATAATGGAACGATGAGAATCGTTCTGGTCGGGCTCATGTGCGGAATGCTCTCGGCCCAGGAACCCCCGCAGGTTCCGTTGCTGTCCGCAAACGCGGATCCCGTCGTAATCTTCGCCACCGTCTGCGCCGGTTGCCACGGTGAGCACGGGGAGGGGAAGCACGAGACCATGGCTCCCTCCATCGCCGGATTGCCCCGTTGGTTCGGAACCATCCAGCTGGGCAAATTCCGAGAAGGGGTTCGCGGCAAACACCATCAGGACCTCACAGGAACCCAGATGCAGGCGATCGCCGCCGCTTTGACTCCGGAGTTGGCCGGGAAGATGGCCGCGCATATCGAGGGGATGGAGCCTTTTCCCACCCAGGCACCGCCCGATGCCGATGCCGCCCGCGGCGCGGTGCTCTTCGAGGAAATCTGCGCCCAGTGTCACCGCTTCAACGGCCAGGGGGAACAAGCCTTCCGCAGTGCTCCGCTGACCACATTGTCCGGCTGGTACATCGCCGAATCGCTCCGCAAGTTCCGGGAGGGACTGAGGGGCTATGAGCATGGGGACCTGGAAGGGCCCAAGATGCGCGAGATCGCGGGTCGGCTGGGCGACAAGGAGATTCAGGACTTGGTGGGCCATATCGCCACGCTGGCGGAGCGGTATCCCCGGGGAGAAAACGTGAGGGCCGCCAGGGACCGGCGGGTCACGCCGACGGCGGTTCCGTCGGGCAGTAACGACTGAGCGTGGCAGCGCTCTATTGGAATCCCAACGGGCCGAGTTGGCGTCCCAACGCGCCAGACAGCTCGCCCGAAGTGGGCCTGGGAGGCTCTCGATCCCGAGGAACTGCGACGGCCTCCTCCATCTTGCGAATGCCGAATTCGCGCCACGGCTTGGTGTTGATCGCTTGACCAATCCCCCGCAAAGCCTCATGGGGAGGCATGGAAAAGCCTCGTTGCTTCACCGGAGCCGCATTTGTCCTCCTGGTATACTTAGTCTGTTCGGGCCACGCGGCGGAACGAAACATCGTCTTCATCATCACCGACGACGAAAGCCCGACGCTCGGTTGTTACGGTGACGCAATTGCGGTAACGCCGCGGATCGATGAAATTGCCAAGGACGGCACCGTCTTTCTCAACGCCAGCGCCACCACCGCGAGTTGTTCAGCGAGCCGGTCGGTGGTGATGTCCGGGCTGCACAATCACGCGAATGGGCAATACGGGCATGCCCACGACTTTCACAAATTTTCCAGTTGGTACAATGTCGTTAGTCTTGCCCTGCCTCGCGTGGTCGCGAATGCGGGGTATCGCACCGCGCAGATCGGGAAATATCATGTCGCCCCGGAAGAGGTCTATCACTTCGAAACGACGCTCCCCTCCAAAGGCGATCGCAATCCGGTGGAGATGGCGGAGAAGGCTCGCGCCTTTCTCACGGCAAATGACGAGAAGCCGTTCTTTCTCTACTTTGCCACCGCAGATCCGCACCGGGGAGGGGGCGACGACCAGACCTTTCCTGGCCCGCTCAAGCCGGATCTCTTCGGTAACAAGCCGAATAAGGGTTCGTATCCGGGAGTCAACGAAGTCTTCTTCGATACCACCAAAGTCCCCATCCCCAACTTTCTTCCTGACACCGCAGAATGCCGTTCCGAACTGGCACACTATTATCAAAGCTGCGCTCGGGTCGATCAGGGGGTTGGCCGGATCATCGATATTCTCAAGGAGGCCGGGCTCTATGACAAAACGTTGTTCGTCTTTACATCGGATCACGGGATGGCGTTTCCAGGTGGCAAGACCACGGTTTATGAAGGTGGGCTGCGGGTGCCGTTCGTGGTCCGTAATCCCTATGAACCGGTCCGCGGCGTGCGCTCCAGCGCATTGATCAGTCACGTGGATATCACGCCGTCCCTACTCGACTTCGCGGGCGGGTTGGATGCGTCGACGAATGCACCGAAGAATATGATTTCCGCTGCGGACTATTGGAAGGACAAACCCTACGCCGCCACGGAGAATCGGGGGCCGCGCAAGGGCCTCGAATCGTACCATGGCAAGTCCTGGATTCCGATTCTCGGCAAAGCGGACGCGACTCATTGGGAAACGGTCTTCGCCTCCCATACCTTCCACGAGATCCAAATGTATTATCCGATGCGCGCCATCCGCGACGCTCAGTTCAAACTCATTTGGAACATCGCCCACGGCTTGCCCTATCCGTTCGCATCCGATCTCTGGGCGGCCTCGACCTGGCAGGCGCAATGGCAGAAGGGCCTGGACGCGCCCTATGGCAAGAAAACGGTGGGCGCTTATGTGAAAAGACCGGCCTTCGAATTATACGACATGAAGATCGATCCCGATGAAGCGGTCAATCTCGCAGCGAACCCAGAATATGCGGACGTTCTCAAGCGCTATCAGACCAAGCTGAAGGCGTTCCAGAAGGAGATGAACGATCCCTGGATCCAGAAATGGGACTATGAGTGAACTCCCGCCGCGAGCCGCTTCTGATTTTGCCATCGATCGGTCCGGCATAATAACCGAGCCGCGCCGGCGTCATTTGCACCTGGGCGGTCGTTGGACCATCTGTTTCTGCGTCACTTCGCATACTCCCCCCAAAGCCCCTCAATCCACACCGCATCCGGCGTACCGTCGAAGACCACGAAGCGGTAGCGCGAAGTATAGGCTTGGCCGGGCTCAATGCTCCAGTCTCCATCTTGCGAGGGGGCCACGCAGAGCTGGGGATTCTTGGGGTTGAGGCGGAGGGGTTGGGGGAAACGGAAGTTTCCCGGATGGATGAGCAGGGCCATTCCGGCGGGTGCGCCATCGACCAGGCCGCCGAGGTAGACCCACTTGGCCTTGGTCGCGTCGCCTTTCGTGCGGTCGTCGCCGTTGGAGGTGAGCATGGTGACGGCGTCGACCGGATCCCAGGCGGCTTGGCCGCGCACGCCGAGACCGCCGTAGTGGTATTTCGGCAGCTTGAGCGGGGAGGCACCCGCGCAGGTTTGCGTGGAAACGAGGTCGATGACGTTGGCCGGGCGGCCGTTGGCGACGAGGCGGCGGGCGGTCACTTCCCAGGTTTCGTGGAGCACGTCATGGGGCGCTTCGGCGCTGTGATCGATGAAACGGTGCTGGCTAAGGAAGCCGCCGCTTTCCGGGCCGCCCCACGATTTTTCGAGCCGGTCAAAGCGCACCTCCGCAGTGGGTTTGCCATCGGGCTGACCGATCTTGCCCAGATTCCAGAAATCCGGGTGGCGTCCCTCGAACTCCGTTTTGGTCCAGGCAAAAAAGATGCCGCGCTGATGGCGGTGATCGGGCGGGAAGTCGGCCGTCACCAGTTTGCCTGAGGGAGTGAAGACCGGATGCAGGTAGGCTCCGTGCGCGTAAACCGCCGCCACGCCGTCGGGGAGCGGACCGGGTTCCATGCGATAGCTGAAGATCGGCTGGCCGCCGGTGCTGACGTTCAATACACCATCGGCCGTTGCGACGGTGATCGGCTCTGCGCCCTGGGCGGGGATGAGTAGGGCGAACCAGGTGAGGAATCGCGTGGTGAAGGGTTTCATAGCCGCAGGATCATAGACCGGATTTCTCCATCACTCCAACCCATCAGCGGCTGGAAGCCGCTGCTACCATTCGGGATTGCGGATTCTGGGGATCCGTTCGACGGTTGCGGGATGCAATGGTCGCAAATCGGGGCCGGTTTTGGCTTTCTTGGCGTGCTTCTGGGAGCCTTCGGCGCGCACGGGCTGCACGACAAGCTCACGGCGGCCGGGCGGTTGGATACATGGGAGAAAGCGGTGTTTTACCATCTGGTCCACGCAGTGGTCCTGCTCGTGATTTCGTGGCGATCCGCGAATCCGCCTCGGGTGGCCTGTTGGGCGATGACGGTGGGGATGACGATCTTCAGCGGGTCTCTTTACTTGTTGTGCTTGAGCGGAGTGAAGATGCTGGGTGCCGTCACTCCGTTGGGCGGGCTGGCCTTTCTGGTGGGATGGGGGGCTTTGTGCCTCCCGGCGAAGCAACGCGCATGAAAAGCGGTTTTGCGATCCTCGTCCTTTTCGTAACCGGACCACTTTTGGGGGTAGCTGAGTCCTGGGATCGGGTCGAGCCCATTCCGCAACGGTTGCCCGTGGTCAGGGATCGGCTGGGTTATTCCTGGCAGCTTACCGCCGCCGGCTCTTTCTACTCTTCTGGCGGAAACGTCTTCGACTCTGCCAATCAGGTATCGATCCATGGGGACCGCTTCGTGGCGGAACGGATGGAAAAACGGGGGGAGCGCTATGCGTTCACCGGGCGTTGCGGAACGGATTGGGGACTACGGCGCGAGGTTTGGATCGATCCGGAACGGGCTGCGGCCTTTCATTTGGAAGAGGTGCGCAACGAGTCGGCAGAACGCCGGGAGGTTCTCCTGGAACTGGCCACGCACTTCCGCACGCCTTGGCGTGATTGGTCGGCCCGGGATGGCCGAGCCCAGATCACGGGTGCGTTGCAGGCGGCCGCCGGAGCGTTTTTGAGTTTTCCGCCGCGGGAAGGAGACAGTGACCTGTTTTTCCTGCTCGGGGATGGCCGGGGAGATGTGGGCGTGCAAATCGAGGCCGCCGAGCAAACCTTCACGGCGCGGTATCGCTGCGAGTTGGAGCCGGGAGCGACCCTGCGGATTTTGCACTGCGCCGGCCAACGCCGGCCCGGCCCGGGAGAGTCGCTCGCCGCGAACGTCTTCGCGCCCTTTTTCCAAGGCGAGCAACTCATCGCGTCCGGCGTGGCCGGGAAGTTGGCGAATTTCGCAGAGCCGGTGGCCGATTCCGGGGCGGGAGTGATTTGGACCCGGCGCAATGGGGAGGAAGTGATCTTGAGCCAACCGTGCCGCGAGGAGGTGACGGTGACCGGTGCGCTGGGGCGGGCCCGCTTCCGGTGCGATGAGATGGTGCGATTCGACGGTCGGACCTGGATCACGCGGGATGGTTTCAAGGTGCGGGGTGTGGCCCTGCCCGGGCAGGTTCTCCATGCGGTGACTCCAATCGGAGCCGTCGAGATCGCCGTCGAAGACCTGCGCGGGATTCGTGGGGCCGCCGAACCGGTCAAAATCGAAGGCGGACTGCGCCTCAAGAACGGCGATATCTGGCCGGGACGAAGGGTAGGGGAATCGAATCTGTTCGTGCAATGGGAAACGCAGAGTGTGGTCCGCGAGGTCCCCAAAGGATGGATTAAGGAAGGGAAAGATTGGTGATGAGGTCGATTGCTTTCGGTATTTTCTGGGTCGTCAGTGGCCTCATCGCAAGTTCGGGCACCGAACCTGCGCGATTGGAAGGGGCCTGGGGCTACCTCGACGGCAAGCCGCTCGTTCCGGCGGTGCTGGGAATCTGGACCGATCAAACCGGGGCCGGCTGGAATCTTCAGGATCACGCGATCTTGGGGCGGATCGGATCGGGGATGATGAGCTCCGGTGAGGCGCTCTGGCTCGACGGCGAAGCGTTTGCCTGTGATGAGCCGCTCATGACTCGCGATGGCGGAGAATGGGTCTTCCCGGCCAATCGCCTCCTGAGTGGGTTGGTCGTCACACGCCGGGTGAGGTTGGACAGGGAAGCGGGAGTCATCCGTTACCTGGAAACGTTGCGCAACCCTTCCGCAGCGGAGGTCACCGTGGTGTTGGAATTGCGCACCCAGTTCAACGGAAACATCGCCGAACTCCGCAGCGATCGCGGCCGATTGTCACCCTTGACCCTTGAGCCGGAGGAAACCGGGATTGTCGTCACCCCGGCCACGGCGGGGCATGATCGGCTCCTGGCGTATGGACTTTGTGTGGGGAACGCGGTGTCACGACCCGCCATTTCGGCACCAAGCCGCTTTGGTCTCCACGTGCGCTCCACGCTGACCGTTCCGGCTGGAGCCACTGCGATCGTTCTTCACGGCATGGCCCAGCGCTTGCCGGCGGACTCTTCCGAGGCCTTGGATCTGGAGGGGCTTGCCGTCGGACTCAAACCTGAGGAACGTTTGGCGATCGCCAATCTCCCTTCCCCGCAGGAAACGGATCCCCGGGCACGCTTGATGGCCTCCGTGCGCAAGGAGTGGGGCGACCTGCCGGCCCAGGACACACTGTGGCTGGATCGGGAGAATCATCTGCCCGGCACGCTTCGCTCTGCCGAGTCGTTGGATGAAATCGTCGCGATGGACGATAGCCGGATCTCTTATCGCAACGGCGAGGTTTGGCGGGGATCGATCGCTGGAGCGAAATTCGAGCCGACTGCCAACCCGTCATCCGCGATCGAACTCGCCGGCACCAAGGCGCTCCGCTGTGTGCGGGGGGGCCTCCCAGGCTACGCGGCTTGGCCCCCTGAGGTCGATGCGTTTCTGGAGACGCAGGAGGGAGAACGATGGGCGATTGAGGAACTGAGCGGTAGCCCTTCGGGCTTTACCTCTCCCTGGGGATCATGGACCGGCACGCTCGATGACATCGCCGCGTTCGAATGGAAGGACGGCGAGCCCTGGTTGACGCGCCGCGATGGGAGTCGGGTGCGGGCGTTTCCGGTCGAAGAGATCTGGACAATCAAAACCCGGCGGAACGGCGAGATGAGGATCCCATTGACCAAGGTGCGGAGCTTCGTGCATCGCGATGGCTCGAAGGCACTGCCTGCGGTCCAGGTGCGCCTGCGGGAAGGGGAGATCCTCGCGGGTGACTGGGCGTCACAGGGCACGGTTCAGGTCAGGGAAGTGGAGTTGCTGCCCTCGGCCATCCGGGAATTGACTCGGGTTGGCGACGATGACCGGTTGCGGGCCGATCTGTGGGATGGCGGCTCGGTTGAAGGGAGCTTGGGCTCAGGCTCGCTCCCGGTCATCGTGGCGGGACGGGAATTCCGGATTCGCGCGCGCGATCTTGCTGGCGTCACTGTGCGACCGGTGGTGCTCAAGGAAGCGGAGCGTGCCAGCATCAGCGCTGACATCACCAAACTGGGCTCATCGTCCTGGACGGAGCGGGAGGCAGCCACAGCGCGTCTTGCCGCCTGGGGAATCCGGGGGCGCGGCGAGTTGGAAGCGGCCATGGCAACCCGGAAGGAACCGGAGATCCTGCACCGGCTGCAATCTTTGTTGGCGGACTGAGCGTCAAAGTCCCCGGAGGCTTGCGTAGAGCTCGTCCACCGAGACCGTTACCCCGATCGAGGAAAAGGTGATCTCACCGGCCTGAACCGTTTCACCCGGCTCCCAGCCCTCGGCCCGGCGGAATGCGGCGACCTCGGGCTTTTCGGGATCGCAACTCACGATGACGTATTCCTCCATGGAATCGATCCGGCGGGAGGTGAGGAACTTCTCGACCCGGTCCTTGTTCTCATCGGCCGACATGACCTCGAGCCAGAACTTCGGCTTCTCGCGGTAGAGCGGATGGTTGTCGCCCGGCTCGCAGGCGACCATCACGTCCGGGTAATAAAACATGTCGGCGGAGAGGAACTTGAGACGCACCTTGACGTCCGCCATGAAGACCCGGCAGGGGCCACCTTGCAACTTCTCGGCAATCTTCCAGTAAAGCCAGCCCGCAGCCACATTGTGACGAACCGAACCACCGGCCATAGAGCGGACGCGGCCGTCGTAATATTCGTGACGAATGTCGCTGAGGGGCTCTCCTTCCAAGTATTCCTCGACGGAGATTCGTTCGGGCGTTCGCAAGACGGCGCTCATCCCGATCATTGTGCTCCAAATTTGCCCATTCGTCCAGCACTCGACAGAAGGCTCCGATTCGCGCAAAGTGCCAATGTTGTGCCCATCCATCTGCCATCCCCTGATTCGGCCAATCGCCGGACGTTTCTCCGCAACGCTATGCTGACCGCCGGTGCCGTTTCCTTTTCGTCCGATCTCGTCAACGCCGCGCAAGGTCCGGAACGTTGGGCGCTTCTGTCCGATACCCACATCGCCGCCGACCCGGACGCGATCGGGCGGCAGGGCGTCAACATGGCCGCCAACCTCAAGCGGGCGATCACGGAGATTCTCGCGGAACGGGACGGCTTGGACGGAGTCATCGTCAACGGCGACTGCGCTGCGGTGGAGGGTTTGCGGGGCGATTACGACACCTTCGCCACGCTCTTGGCGCCCTTGCGGGACGCGGGTTTGCCGATCCATCTCACGATGGGCAATCACGACGACCGTGGTCCTTTCTTCGAAGCGTTTGCCCAAGCCCGGCCCGCCATGCCGCCCGTCGATGGCAAACACGTGAGCGTGGTTGAGGGGCGTTGCGTGAACTGGGTCTTCCTGGATTCCCTCCGGTTCGTGAACAAGGTGGAAGGGGAGTTCGGCTCGGCGCAACTGGCTTGGCTGGAACGCTATTTGGCGTCACAGACAGGGAAGCCCGCGGTGCTGGTGGGCCACCATTACCCGCAGGTTTTCCGGGACGACATTATCCCGAGCGAAGAGAAGATCCAGATCGCAGGCCTCCTGGATGGCGAAGCGTTCATGGCGTCGGCGGCGCGTTTTCCGCATGCAAAAGCCTACATCTACGGACACAGCCACGACTGGCGGGTCACGCCGAATGACGGCGGCATTCATCAAGTGAACTTGCCGCCCACGGCTTACGTGTTCAATCCGGCTCGGCCGAGCGGTTGGGTTCGTTGCACGGTCGATGCTGCGGGAATGACCGTGGAATTGCGCGCGATGGATGCGGCTCACCCGGAGCATGGAAAGCCGGTGTTTCTGAAGTGGCGGTGACGTGCCGCTACCTACTTGATCGGTTGCTTAGCGGGCTGCAAGGTTTCCCCGGAAACGGGAATGAGCGTCGGCGGCGGCGAGTCGGACTCCGTGGGAAGCTCGATGTCCGCAGGCTTTTGGACGAGAGTCTTCCCGGTTTCGCCTCCTCCTTGCCAGAAGAGCAGCGTCGTGAGCACCAGCAGGCTGGCCGCCCCCAGAATGGCTGCGGGCGAGAGCCAGAACGGCAGAAGTCTCCATTCGGAGGGGGAGGGGCGGTGGACCCGCTTCGCCTCCGAGTCCCGCAGTTGCCCGCGGTCGAAGAGCGGCTGGATCTTCCGCAGAAGATCGCGGGCCGTATCCACATCGTCGGCTTGAAGCGCGGACTCGATTTCCTCAAGGTAGTTGAGCAGTTCCGCACTATGCCAATCCTCTTGGTCGAGGCATTCCTGGATCGATGCGTGAACACGCTGAAACAGCGGGATCAGGTCCCGGACGGCAGCCGGGGGAAGATCGGGATCTGACAACGCAGCCTCGAAATGCTTGGCCTGGGATCGGAAGACGTTCATGGGGGTTGAGGGGGCCGGACGGGAATTTAACTATGGCGGTCATTCAACCATTACGTTCGATTTGGGTTCGGCGCAACCTATCCGGCATCCGGGTGCAGTGGTGCAAGGTTGGCGGTGTAGCAGGAATACATCGTTCCATTTCCTTTGGCCTTTTGCAGCTTCACCGTCAGATCTTGTCTTTTGGAGTCGGGTCGGTGAACCGACAATTTCCCTGCTCGCGAGCGATGGATGCGGCTCGCCCGGAGCACGGGAAGCTGGTGTTTCTGAAGTGGCGGTGATGTTCCGCTCGCTACTTGATCGCCGGGCTTTCGGCCTTCAAGGCCGCTCCGGAAACGGGAAAGTGGGAGGGCGGCGGCGAGTCGGATTCAGCGGGATCCTTAACGTCTGCGGGCTTTTGAGTAAAATGCTTCGGGTCACGGTAGCCACGGTGCCAGGAGGGTATTGTTGTTAGAACTAGCACACTTGCCATACCAAAAATGGCTGCGGGGGCGACCCATCGTTGAAGAGACCCACGGGTGGCGGGTGAGGGCTGGTGGCCTTGATTGATGTCCGAGTCCCTCAGGTGATTCGGGTTGAAGAGAGGTTGGATTTCGCGCAGGAGCGAGCGGGCCACGGACACGTTGCCGGATTGAAGCGCCGTGTCAATCTCGTCAAGGTGGAGAAGCAGCTTGGGACTGCACCATTCTTCCTCTTCGAGGCATTCCTCGATTGATGCGTGAAATCGACGAAACAGCGGGAACAGGTCCCGGACGGTCGACGGGGGAAGGGAGGGATCTGACAACGCAGCTTCGAGTTGCCTAGCCTGGGATAGGAATACGTTCACGGGGGTTGATCGAATCGGTAGGGTATTTTTGGGGGGTGTCTATGTTTTGTACAAGCTCTGGCAGTCTGTCAATGTTGCAGTGAGATTAGGGCACGCTTTTCACAATCCTTGCGTTCCGGCGGCTTGCCTGCTCGACTATTCCCAGGACCACGTCTACGATTCCGTCGATGGCGGCTGAAGGCGTAGTCGATTTGGAGCCGGTGGCGCGACGGGTGGCGGATCGCTTGACCTTGCGCCGGGCGCTCGGCTTGGCGAACCGGACCGTGAGCTGGGCGGCGGGGGCGGCGGTGTTGAGCGTCGTGCTCGGGCGGCAGCTCGGTCCCGGTGGATCTTCTTGGTTTCTTGCCCCTGTCGTGCTGGGCGGTTGGGCGGTCGGATGTGCCTTCTTGGCGTGGCGGCACCGACCGGATGTTTACGCCGCCTTGGCCTACTGGGATGACGTTTCCCTCACCACGGGGAGTCTGGCTTCTGCCTGGTGGTTCGGGAAAGGCACCGCTTCCACGACGGGTGAACGCCTCCACCTCCGTCAGGCTGCGGAAATTCTGGGGCGGCGGGTGGAGGAACTCGATGTGGAGATCCCCATCGGAAAGATCGCGCGGCATTGGTGGTTGTTGTTGCTGGTGCCTTCGATCTTGGTTTCGGGCTTGGGCCGGCGCGCCTTGGCCTGGGAGGAACTGCCTCTCACCTCGGAGATGAAAGAGGAGGCGGCCACGATCGCGGAAGATCTCGCCGCGGTTCGGGAAAAGCTGAAGGAGTCGGACCCGACCGCTCCTGAGCAGGCTAGCAAGGACGAGAAGTTGGAAGATATCCTGGCCGGCGCCGAGGAACTGCTTGGCAAGGCGGGCAAGGCCACGACGGGCGAAATGTTGAACGGATTGGAAGACCGCGCCCGGATGATCGAGGCTCTCGCCAAAGAGTTTCGCGGCGAGGATGACTGGGTGCCGCCGGCCGTGCTGGAGGAATTGGAACGTCACGCCGACACCGCCCCACTGGCCGGAGAGATCCGGGAGAAGCGTCCCCTCGGGGGAGCTTCGGAGTCGGACCAATTGGCGGAACTGGCCAAGACCCCGGCGGCAGCGGACCGGTTGAAGCAGGCTCTTGACGCGGCGATGGGCAAAGTGAGCGACCAGGAACCGGCTTCTCCGGTGATGGGACACCTCGCCGCAGCGGAAACGCATTTGGAAGCCCGGCAGAGCGATCAAGCCGGCGGCGAGTTTCAGGAGTTGGGTGAGTATTTTCGTGGCTTGGCCCGCAAGCAGGAAGCCCGTGAAGAGTTGCAGGCGCTCGCCGCACAACTTCGCGAAGGTGCGGAAGAGTTGGCTGGTGCCACTCTAGAAGGAGCCCGAGAAACCGGCCCGGCCGAAACTCCGCCGCCAGGTGCGGAATCCCTCACCGCGCAAGCTCCGCCGACTCCCTCCGAGAACGCTGCGGCGACGACGCCACCGCCCGTTCCGCCGGGAGGGCCCAAGTCTCCGTCGCCTTCGGGGAATGCCGCTCCCATGCCCGGTCCTCCGGGAGGTCCGGTTCCCGGGCAAGCGGCCGCGCCCGTGCCCGTCCCTGGAACCACCGCGCCGCCTCCATCCGCATCGCTCGCTTTGCAGGCTCCCGTCCCCGGTCAGCCTCCCGGGGGTGCCCCCCAAACCTTGAGCGCGCCGGTCCCGGGACAACCGGTGCCAGGAGCCCCCGGTTCCACCCCTGGTATGCAGCCCGGTTTGAACGCCGGAGAAGGAACCGCCGCTCTCGTACCCGCACCGTCCAAGACGCTCGCCAGTACGCGAGACGATACCGTCGACGCCAAGATCGGCACAGAAGGTGAGTCTGAGACGCGCGCCGTCCAGAGCAACAAAGTCCGGACGGAATCCGCGACCCTGGAGACGCGCGACGCTGGAGGAAACTTCCTGTCCGTCGAAGAAGGTGCGATGGATGAGCAGGCCCTTCCGGCAGGGCGGAGAGACCAAGTGCGCCGCTACTTCAATGCCTTGCGGCAGAGCTTCGACACGGAGGAGTCTCCGTAACGGTCAGGAAAAGACCTGCAAGATTGGATCCGCCGCCGTAATGACTTTGTCCCCGTCCATCTTGTGCGATGCGACAGTGAATGGCCGTCCAGAAGCGGAGAAGACGACCTTGTTCAGGTCGAGTCCCAGAGCGTGGGCGATCGTTGCGTTGAGGTGGCTCGGCTCGTGGGTCGCTCCTTCGACCCGCTCGCCGGAGGCATCCGATTTGCCGATGATCTGCCCGCCGCGGACACCGCCTCCGGCCATGACGCACGAAAACGCCAGGGAATGATGATCGCGGCCGTCATTTCCATTGATCAACGGAGTCCGGCCAAACTCAGTCGCGAGGACAACGAGGGTCCGGTCGAGTAGCCCCTCCGCCTCCAAATCGGTGAGGAGGTTTGCGAGGGCGACATCCATGGCGCCGGCCAAAACAGGAACCCGATCAAAGTGGTCCACGTGCGTATCCCAGCTACTTTGGCTCACTTCGACAAAGCGCACGCCACCTTTGACCAAGCGTTTGGCCAGCAGGCAACCTTGGCCAATGGGCGTTCTTCCATAGCGATCCCGGACTTCATCGCTCTCCCCCGTCAGATCAAAGAGCTTAAGGTCCTCGCTGCGAAGGAACTTAAGGGTCTCGTCATAAAACTGGGTGTAGGCGGCCACTTTCTGATGTTTGACATCTTCGCGGAATGCCGCGTCCAGTTTCTCGGTCAATTCCAGACGGCGTTTTAGAGCGGCATCGTAGGATGCGACGGAGGCGGGATCCTTCACGTTGACTCCGCTCGGAGTCATATTCATGACGCCGCGGTTGGGATCGTCTACGGGCATGGGACTGAACTCGGGAGGCAGGAAACCCGCTCCCGGATGGGAGACGCCTGCCCCGATGGTGACGCTGTCGGGCAGGGAGACGTTCTTGCGGCCCAGGAGCTTCTGCGCCCAAGGTCCCATCGTCGGGTGAACAATCGTGGGGATGTCCGCATAGCTGGTGCGCATCGTGTAAACGGCCTGACGATGGTCCGCAGTTCTTTGATACATATTGCGGATTACCGCTAACTTGTTGGCGATGGCTCCCAACTTGGGGACGTTGCTCGCAAACAGTTCGCCGGTGATCGCCGTTTTGATCGTCCCGGTGTTGCCCATGACTTCGGGCTTGGCTGGTTTGGGATCAAAGGTGTCGAGATGGGGCATGCCCCCGTTCATCATCAGGACGATGCAGTGGTCCGCTAACGGCTTCTTGCCGGTCGCCTGTGCCCTGATCTGGCCGGAGAAGGGCCCTCCGGCGATGCTGACGCCGAGGGCGGCACGCGCCGCGCTCTCGACAAAGCAGCGGCGACTGAACTCGTCACGCAATGGCAAATCGGATTTCATGGGATGATGGATTTGGAGCGGGTATCAACGGATGAAAAGAAATTCCCGGGTATTGACCAAGGCCCAGATCAAATCCCCATAGCCCTCATCGTCCGAGCGGATCGCCTTGGAGCAGATTGTCTTTTCCTTACCCTGGGGGTAGCGGTTGAGGATGCTCAGGTAGATTTTCTCCATCTTGTCGCCGGTACCCCTCTGGCTCCCGGTGCTTTTGAAGATGAGTGAGTCAGGCTTAATCAACATTTGCGTGAAAGGCCCGTTGATCATGGTCAGGATTTGGGGGACTGAACCGTTGTCGCTGGAGGCATCGACCAGACTGCGGTCGGACTGGCCCCAGGCGCGCAGGAAATGGCCATTCGGTGCCGGTTGACAGATTTCCGAGGCACGGGCGAGATACGAGCCGGCATACTTGACCATCCTGGAGCTCTCTGGGTCCACCGCAGTGGATTCCGCGCTCCAGACCTTTTCACTGGGCGCTCCGCTGCTGATGGTGCGACTCCGTAACTGAGACATCGCGGCAACCAGTTTGAGCGCTTCTTCACCCTCTACTTTGGAGAGATCAAACGTCATGTAATCCGCGAGCGATTGGGAGACTTCCCGTTTGTAGCGCATGGGGTCGGGGACCGTCAGGGTAAGGAATGAATCCCATAGCTGCTGCGCCGTCATCCGTTTGAGCACTGGGCCTGGGAAGTGATATTCATTTCCACCGATTTGGCTCAGGGTCGGGCCCTCCAAGGTGGCCTGACGTTGCCAAGCTTCCGTGTAATAGATTGACCGTAGAAATTCCTTTAAGTCGAAATTCAGTTCCTGGAAGGCTCCCTCTAGGAAGGTGAACAACTCCGGATTCTCCGAATTCTTGAGGTCCTGGATGTTGCCCATGGGTTCGTAGAGGGCGAGTCCGAAGGCGCGCTTCCAAAGACGGTTAACTGCCGTCTTCGTGAACATGGGATTTGCTTTGGATGTCATCCAGGCGGCGTAGGCGTCCCTGGGGCTTTCGAAAGCGGCGAGGTCGGGCTTTTCGCCGAAAAGGGTGCTCGGAACGACCACCTGATCCGGCTTGCCGTCCTCATACTTGTAAGTTTTGGGCAGCTTGAGTTGCTTCTTCGGGTCGTCCCAAACCTGGAGTTGATTGGCATTGGTGATCAGCCGGAAGTCGATTGAGAACCCATCCGCTCCCAACGACGCATCCGCAGCACGCTCCTCAGATTCGATCCGCTCCAACTGCTTCTGTGATTCCTTGTCGGAAAATTGATCGCGAGTGCGGCCAAGATAGGCCGCAAGCGAATAGAAATCCATCTGGGTCCAATCCTCAAAAGGGTGGTCGTGGCACTCCGCGCAGGTAATCTCGGTACCCAAGAATATCGTCGCAGTGGTCGCCAAATTGCCCAGCGGCATTCCCCGGTCCCTGAGGAAATAGCCCGCCGCCGGATTCTCTCGCATTGGACCGTCGGCGGATAGCATCTCGTAAACGAGCTTGTCGTAGGGCTTGTTCGCCCGGATCGACTGCTTGATCCACTCCAGATAATTCTCGTAGATGAACCAATCATTCGTTATGGATACCGCACGAAGCATGTCCGCGAACCAGTTGAAGCTATGGCTGACGTAGGCCTCGGTCTCCAGGAGTGAATCAATCAGCTTTCTGCGCTTTTCGGGGGACTTCGACTCCAAAAAGTCGAGCGTTTGGTCGAAAGTGGGGATCGTCCCGGTGATCTCCAGGTAGACTCGGCGCACAAACTGCTCGTCCGTCGTTTTCGGATTGGGCTTAGTATTCTTGGCCGCCAGCTTGCGGGTCACAAAAGCATCGATCTGGTTTGCAAGGTTCGCAGGACTGAGCCCGTAGAGCTTCTTCACGAACGCCTGATCTGCGGGGCTGAGTCTGGCATAGGGGAAGGGAATCGTTTTCCCGCTCACTAACTTCAGGTGAACTTGACCGGCCTCGACCTTCACATATTCCGCCTCGACCTTCCGTCCATCCAAGTCCGTCCACTGACGTGCATCTGCCGCGAACGCGCCGGTCGCCCAAAACGCCATCAGTCCTGCCACACGAAGATTCCACCACCCAATCCCATGCGAATTATCTCTCATTGAGCTGCCTCCTGCTCACTAGACTCAGAGCGGAAAGTCGAGGTGGCAAGTAAAAAATTTCTATTGCCACTTGACTGGCCTCCGGTCGTGGGTAATTCGCTGACTCAGCCTTGTGAAGCGCCGCGAATTGGATGAAGGCGATCGCCCAATCGAGATGAGATGTTCGTGCTGCGTCGCCCGCTTCGGTTTGGAAAGCAATGATGAAAAATCGACGATGGTCAGCTTCGAGCGCGCGCCGAGTGAGTCTGGGGGACGGCAGGTTCACGCACTGCGCTGCTTCCCGGTGACGAACTCGAACATGCCGAGAGCGTTTTCCCAGCGCCTCACCACCACATCGACGAGGAAGAGCGCGAAAAAGGCGGAGAGCAGGTAAGGCCAAAGTTCCACGTGCCGGGCCACCCCTGATCCCTCAAGCACCAACTTGTCCTTGGGGGATGCCAGCACTTGGCCGCCGGTCAACTTCGCGGCACGTTCGAGAACCTCTTTATTGGCTTGGCCGGTGGCGACTTCCGCCGCAGGCTGATGGATGTGACCGGCGGAAACCTGTGACGAGCCGGCCCGGGCCCGCACCAGATACGCGCCGGTTTCGTCCGGCCGGAAAGTCGCCTCATAAGCTCCCGGGCCGCGTTGCTCCAGGCGGACTCCGGAAACCTTCTTAAGACCAGCGCCCAGGGAGTTGGCGGGCACAAAGTAGACCTCGGCTTCCACGTCGGCGTTGTTCAATCGGGTGCCCGCATCGGCGAGCAAATCCACCGCAATGCGGAGATCATCTCCGGCGGGTTCGAGGCGCAAATCCATGTTCCGGTTCTGCGGCGGGCGTGCGGTTTCCCGGAGGATCTGCGCCCAGAAACGGGAATAGCCCTCCCCGCCGTTGACCCAGAGGGCGGCCCAGCGGGATTTGCAGTCGCTGGTGAAGGCGGTCACTTTGCCCGCTCCGAAGTGCCAATGGGCCAGCAGGGGATCGCCGGACTCGGTGACCAAGGGGATTTGCGCTGCCGGTTTGGGGTTGGTGCGCACGTAGCCGAGGAGCGGCGGTGCGTCTTCCACCTTCCAGTCTTTGAGCATCGGATGATCCTCCGCGAGGCGGGCCTGAAAGGGTTCCTCCCGAATCAAACGGCCCGTATGCATCAAGGTGTCCTGGGTAAAGATGCGGGTGATCGCAGACGGATCCATGGTCACGTATGATTTGCCACCTCCCGCCGCAGCGATCGCCTGCAGCAGGCTGATGTGCGCCCCGGAACCAATCGCCACGGTGGAGATGGTGATCCCGTCCGCCTGGCATTCGTTCGCCAATGTCGTGTAGCCTTGCCCCGAAGTCTGACCATCAGTGAGGACGATCATGTGCTTGATCTTGGCTTTGAGCGCATTCAGATCCTGTCTCGCCATCACGATGGCCGGGAACGCATTCGTCCCTCCGCCCGAGGACAAGCCGGACAATTGACCCACCACGTCGCCGGCACCGCTCACCTTGGTCATGGGCAACACCGGATGCGCGCTCGAATCAAAGGCATAGACTCCGATGTAGTCCTGATCGTCGAGCAATTCCGCCGTCGCGATCGCGGCGGACTTGGTGATCTCCAGCTTTTCTCCGGCCATCGAACCGGATCGGTCGATCACCAACGCCAACGCTGAACCTTGGTTCTCCTCCTGGTCCGGTCCGCGCAATTTCACCGGAAGCATTTCTTCCACCGGTGTCCGATGATAGCCGCCGACACCGAAAGAATTCGGGCCGCCGATCATGACAAATCCGCCGCCGAGTTTCTCGACGTAGTCGCGGATTGCCGTCATGCGCGCTTCGCCAATATCACTGGCCGGCACCCCGGAGAAAATGATCGCGTCATAGCCCGCGATTTCCAGCGCCTGGGTGGGAATGCCCGAGGCCGAACGGGCGTCGAGCCGAATTCCTTCCTTCGCCATCGCATCGACCAGGAAATGAGCCTCGGCGTTCTCGCCCTCTACGTAGAGGAGCAGAGGTTGGCCGCGGACGTCGACCACGGCGAGGGCTTCGTTGTTTTCCACCAGGGAGTCCTTCGCGCCGAACCCTTCGAGAACGGCGCGGTAGTGATAGATATTCCTCTTTTCGGGGGATCGGGTGAACCGGTGCACGGACAATTCCCCGGCGCTGGTCTTGATCTCGTGGCGGTCCACTTCGATCCCGTTTTCGAATAGCCGGAGGATGCCCTGACCGTTGAAAGAGGATTGGACGGTGGCCTCCAGGCCGACCGTGGCTCCTTCGCTGACGGCGGGTTGCGATGGCGTCAGCCGGGCGAGACGAACGTCCGATTGGAGATCTCCGGCCATGGGCAGCGTATGGATGCGAATCCCTTGGACGGCGGCCTCCTGGGCGGCCTGTTCCAGGCTCCCCTCCGTCTCCTCACCGTCGCTGATGAGAACGATGTGCCGCGAAGTGCCTGCGGGGAATACGGCGGAAGCGAGCGAGACACCCCGGGCCAGATTGCTTCCGGAGAGATCTGGTAATCGGGAGCGATCGCTGAGATCGATCTTGGAGCCCGATTCCGGTGCGGTCAGCAAGAGACTGTCGCGGCCCACCAGTACCGCTCCTCCTTGGGCATTGCCGCCCAGCCCTTTGCGGATCTCGTCAACCGCCTCAGTGACTCGTTGCCAGCCGTTGTTGCCCAGGCTCAAGGAGTGATCGAGGACGAAGACCACGCTCTGCCGCGCACTCCGCTCCACCAAGGCCGGTGAGGCCATCGCCAGAATCAGGAGGACGGCCAATCCAGAACGTACCGCGAGGAGGAGGCGTTTGCGGTGGGCTCCCATGGGATGCGTGGTCCCGGCGCTGGCCCAAACCAAGAGGGCCGCCACCGGCAGAATCAGGAAGAGCAAAAAGGGGTGCTGCCAATCCATCGGGATAAATTGGGAGCTTGGCATGGGAGGGGGCTTTCGTCCAACATCGAGCGATTTGTTGCGGGTTCCGGAAAACTTTATTAAGTTTTTATAATATTAGTCTTTATCCGATAATTCGGATGAGCTAAGTTTCTCACGTGTCACGCGAGATGATTCATTTCCATTGCGAAGCTTCTGGCCCAGTTCCCGGTCTTCCGGCCGCAGAAGCTGTCGCGTTCTTGCAGCAGTTCGTGAACGGGAACGCGAGCGCTCCCATGGTCTGCGAGTTTGCCGATCCCTCCGCGATGGAGCGGTTTTTCAACATCGACCTTCGGCCCGCCTTGGAAGAGGCATCTGGGCGAGGCCCAGGCCCTGTCTTTTATGAATTCCACTTGGACGAGGCTCCTTCGGATACCGTTTTGGAAGCCGTTCGGGAACTGTTTCCAGAAGTGCGTGGACTAGGCTTGGTCGATTGGACGCCATTGGACGTGGTCCTGGCCGTCTTGGCGAAGGTTCCTCCGGCTCGCGGGCGCATCCTCGTGTTGGCAGGAGCCACTGCGGCCCGGAAGCACGGAGAGCGGGAGTGGCGGCAAGTCCTCGCGGCCCTGGTTCAGTTGGCTCGCGCAGCCGGAGTGCGGATCGTGATCGGAGATTGCGGCCGCGAGGCCGGACGATTCCTTGAAGTCTCCGCTCCGAAAGTCGCCAAAGCCCGGCCCCGGCCAGAAGAGGTGACTTTTCATGAGGGGGAAACCTTCCGCCCGAAAAAGCGGCTGGGACGCTACCTCCGGGGATCCCATAGTGTGGCCACTGCGTTCGTCTCGGCGATGTTGGCCGGGACGGCTGGAATAGCGCTTTCCTGGCTCGCGATTTCCGGATGGCAGTCGCGTCCGGAGATGGCGCGTGGGAACCTGGATCGGCCGGAAGGGGGGCGGATTGCCGCTGTCAGCGGAGGATCGACTGGGGAGAGTGGGGTTCGCTAGCGCCAGTTTTGATTTAGAATAATTCTTGATTTGTGGATTGAGGGGCCCATGGTGGGTCCGTGGGGAACGACGAGACACACGAGGCAATGGCGGAGGACGGCGTGGGTGCCGAGCCGCAACCGGGCTTCCGGATGACCCGGCAGCGTCGGCTCGTTTATGACGTGCTCCTCCATGAATTGAACCATCCGACCGCTTCGGATGTGTTCATGCGGGCCAAAGATCAATTGGCAGGGATTTCCCTGGCCACGGTTTACAACTGCCTGGAAACCCTGACGGATGCCGGATTGGTCAAGCAGGTCAATTTGGATCGGGAGCCTTCTCGTTACTGCCCAAACCTGCATGAGCATGCGCACTTTTTCTGCATGAACTGCGGGGCGGTCCAAGACATTGCGCCGGCATCTGACGATGGCGGGCTTTGTGGCTGGCGGATTCCGGCGGGGAACCGCGTGGAAAAAATGGAGGTCGCCATGCGCGGTCTCTGCAAAAGCTGCGCGGCGGAGCAAGCCCGTGCAGTGGAAACGGATACAAACAGCGCGTCCGTCTGAGATTGCGCCCCGAATCACTATTTAGCTTTCGTATGGATTGTCTTGAGATCAAAGAGCTTACGGTCGCCATTCACGGTCAGCGAATCCTCGATGGATTGTCGCTGGTGGTGCCCAAAGGAGAAGTGCATGCCATCATGGGGCCAAATGGTTCCGGCAAGAGCACCCTGGCCAAGGTCATGGCGGGGCACGAGGATTATGAGGTGATCTCCGGACAGATTCTCATGGACGGACAAGATCTTCTTTCCATGTCCGTTGACGAACGGTCCCGGTCCGGATTTTTCCTGGCCTTTCAGTATCCCTACGAAATCCCGGGTGTGACGAACGCCAACTTCCTTCGCGAGGCGGTCCGGGCTCGATTGGGTACTGGCGAAGACATCGACGCGGTTGCGTTTTACAAGAGACTCTACGGCCTCATGGACGAACTGGGGATCGATCGCAAGTTCACGGGGCGCTCCGTGAACGAAGGCTTTTCGGGCGGCGAGAAGAAGCGCAATGAGATTCTTCAGATGGCCGTTCTCGAACCAGTTTATGCCGTCCTCGACGAGACCGATTCGGGCTTGGATATCGATGCCCTCCGGGTGGTGGCGGAAGGGGTCAACCGGATGCGGTCCCCACATCGTGGGTTTCTGCTGATCACCCACTACCAGCGCCTTCTGAACTACATCGAGCCGGATTACATCCACGTTCTCGCCGGCGGAAAGATCGTGAAGACCGGGGGCAAGGAACTTGCCTTGGAGCTAGAGGAGACAGGCTACGACTGGATCAAAGAGGACGCGGCTCTCGCTCCTGCCTAAGTGAATCGAACGACTAACTGTTGATCGCCATGAGTGAAGATTCCGCAACAATGGACGCCGTCCTCATCGACCAGTCCCAGGGCAATTTTACCTACCCGGAGGATTACGCGCTCGATGCCGGACGAGGACTTGGGCCCAAGACGGTTGACTACATTTCAGAGGTCAAGGGGGAGGATTCCTGGATTCGCGAATTCCGGCACCGCGCTCTCGATATCTTCGAGAGCAAGCCGATGCCGACGCATTGGGCCAGCGATGACCTCAATGCGATCAAGTTCCAGGACATCCGCTACTACCTTTCCAAGGGAAAAGGCGGTCCCTCGCGCAGTTGGGATGACGTTCCCGACGACGTGAAGAGAACCTTCGAGCGGCTCGGCATTCCGGAACGGGAGCGCGGCTTTTTGGCCGGCGTGGAAGCGCAGTTCGACAGCGAGGCGGCTTATTCCAACATCAAGGAGGAGTTCGACAAGCTGGGCGTGATCTTCGTGAACAGTTCCGAAGGCCTGAGCAAGCATCCCGAAATCTTCCGAAAGTGGTTCGGCAAGGTCATTCCGACCGGCGACAACAAATTTTCCGCCCTGAACAGCGCCGTGTTCAGCGGGGGAAGCTTCATCTACGTGCCTCCTGGAGTGAAGGTGAAGCATCCGCTTCAGGCCTATTTCCGGATCAATGCGGAACAATTCGGTCAGTTCGAGCGTACCCTCATCATCGTCGATGAAGGGGCCGAAGTGATGTATATGGAAGGTTGCACGGCTCCTAAGTTTGAAACCGCCACGCTCCACAGTGCGGTGGTTGAGCTGGTGGCCATGCCCCACGCGAAGATTCAATACATCACTGTGCAGAACTGGAGCAGCAACGTCTTCAATCTGGTGACCAAGCGCGGTTTAGCGCACGAGGGCGCGGAGATCCGCTGGATCGACTGCAATATCGGTTCACGCCTGACGATGAAGTATCCTGGCGTTATCATGAAGGGCCGCAAAGCGCGTGGCGAAGTGATCAGCATCGCCCTGGCCAATACCGGCCAGCATCAGGACACCGGAGCCAAAATGATTCACGCTGCGGACGAGACCACTTCCAACATCGTTTCCAAGAGCATCAGTATCGGAGAGGGCCGTTCCACGTATCGCGGCCAGGTCCACATTCCGCGCCATCTCAAAGGTTGCAAAAACAACACTGAGTGTGATGCCCTGCTCATTAACAGTCAGAGCCGCACCGACACTTATCCAGCTATCACCGTCCGCGGCAATCGCCACGCCACGCAGCACGAGGCGAGTGTGAGCCAGGTCAGCGAAGATCAGATCTTCTACATGCGTCAGCGCGGGCTCACTGAAGCCGCCGCCATGAGCTTGTCAGTCAACGGGTTCGTTAATGACTTGGTTCGGGAGTTCCCGATGGAATATAGCGTTGAACTCAAGCGCTTGATCGATCTCGAGATGGAGGACTCGGTCGGATAAACGGTTTTCCATTTTCTGAGCCCATGACTATTCCTGCTGTCCTCGATCTGGACTCCGTTGTGATTCGCAGCCTTCCCGAGCTCCGCGCCGCCGCCGAGGAGCGCTTCAACTTGGCCTCATGGCCTACCCGCAAGGATCAAACCTGGCGTTTCGCCGATCTCAAGCGGAACTCCATTGAAGGCTTTCCAGCTCCCGCCAGACTCGCGGTGGAGAAGAGCGGACCGTGGGATGCGGTTTCTCGTTTGGACCTCGATACCGCTTTGGAGCGCCACGGGGATGTTTTTGGCCGGGCCATCGAGGAATCGCTCGGCAGTCTCGGCTCCGCCCGGCACCTTGCCTGGGGCTTGAAATCGGAGAACCTGACCGGCGAGTGCTGGATTGTCGGTGAGGGCCAGAAGCTCGACGCTCCTCTCGTGGCCAATGTCCGGGCGTCGGGCCAGGGCCACGCCGCCTTGCTCAGCCTTGTTTGGGTCAAGCGGGGCGCTTCCGCGATCATCTGGGAAGATCTCGGCTCCGCTGTTGGCGATTCCGTCTTCATCGTCAATGGAACCGTGGTCGTCGTCGAGGACGGGGCTGAGGTGACGTTTGTGGGGAGTCAGGAACTCTCGCAAACCAGCAAGCTGGTCAATTGCCTCCACGTGGTTCCCGGGGCCCAGTCCAAGGTCCGCGACGTCCGCATCAACCTCGGCGCGCAATGGGTTCGCCAGGAAGTCTCCGCTGCCCTCGGGCAAGCTGGCGCGGACTGTGAACTCTTTGGACTCAGTCTCGCCGGTGCGGGGGAGGAGGTCGATCAGCGGACCCTGCAAGCCCACGAAGCCGGTGGGGTTCACAGCAACTTGCTCTACAAGAATGCTCTTTTCGCAAACTCGAGGTCCGTCTTCAGTGGTTTGATCCGGGTCGATCACGGGGCTCACCAGACCGACGCGTTTCAGTCCTGCCGCAATCTGCTCCTCAGTGACGAGGCGGAGGCGAACTCGATGCCCGGTTTGGAGATCAATGCCGATCAAGTGCGTTGCAGCCATGGATCCACTTGCGGGCAGATTGATCCGGAAGAGGTGTTTTATCTGCGGGCCCGCGGCATTCGCGAAGAGGCGGCCAGGCATCTCGTGACCTTCGGCTTCGCCTACGACATTCTTTCGCGGGTCGGCAACGAAGCGATCGAGGAGCAGCTTTCGGCCCGGGTGGAGTCCCGTCTCTTCGCTTTGCGCGAGCAGCCTGTGGAGTCGGGGACGCAGGCCGTGAATGGCGACGGCGAGCTCGCGTGATTTAGAGTCCAAGTTGCGGAAACCAGTCGCGGGCGGAAGCGGTCCAGTCGGCTTCCACGCCAGGCTCCACGGCGGTTTCCACCGTGACCAGCAACGGTTCGTTGCCGCCATTCCCCAAGGTCAGGCGTCTCCAAGCAGTCATGGCCCAGTATCGGGGAAAGGATCGAAATTGCGACTCTGGCGACGAGAACCACAGCAAAGCCTCGGATGTACCTTGATCCGTCTCCACCCGCATGCGGCGCGCTGTGCCGTTCGCCAGTTCCACGGTGCCGAGATTGACCACGGTGGCGCCGTCTCCGCGCAGGCAGTAGGTCGGATCGTGGACCGCGGCCCGATTGCCGCTGCCGTCGAGCACGGTCACCAGAAATGGCCGGCCCCGGAAGGAATAGCGCCTTTGCAGCAGTCGAGCCCCTTTGAGGCCGGCCCGCATCGATTCCGTCATCGTAAGGTCCTGCCCACTGAATCCGGTGCCGCGCATCGGAATCGCTTCCAGCCGCGCCGAGTCCTCCGGCGGAGGCACCAGTTCGGCGATGCCCCCCGCCCCCAGGCAACACAAGGAAATCAGGAGCCAGGCCCGGTCGCGAAGTGTCATGGAACGGGAAACCTGAGTTTGGGAACGAATGGCCACTGAATGGACCGGAAGACCCGCGGCTGCGCTAGCCAAACGAACGCCAGCGTAAGAGGGATCCGGATCGGATCGAGATTCGCCGCGAAGAAGTGGTGCCCAAACCAGCCGAGAGCCGGCATCCACCCCACCGAAGCGAGCAGGATCATGATCTGGCCGCGAGACGTCGGGACGAACGCCACGGCCGCAGTGGCCAAACTGGCATGCCGGATGACTTCGAAGCCGGTTGTCGAGGCCACGAAATGCATCGCCGCCGCGCCCATCACCCATGGCCAGCCGGGCGAGGTCCGGGCTTGCCCGACCGTCAGGATCACGCCGCCACTCCAGATGACGAAGGCGAATCCACCGCTTTTGACGAACGGATCGATTTGCCAAATGGTCATCAAGCTCCGGGACATGGCGAGGCAGACAGCCAGGATAAGACCGCCGATCCACCAAACGATCCGCACGTTTTCTTTCGTCATGGTCGAGCTCAAACCGTTGAGGGCGTTGGAGCCAGGGAGCGAACCAATGCTCTCACGGCCAGGAACATGACGCCCATCACCAAGAAGCCTCCCGCGGTATGGAAGACGCCGGAGGCGATCTCGGTTCCAAAACCGAGTCCGGCCGCCGTGATGAACACGACCCGGGACGTATTGGCCAGCCAAGCCGCAGCGGGCAGTAAAGCTAGGACCAAGGCAAACGGCCGGGCTTGCAGCCGACTCCGGACCGCCAAAGTCACGCCGAGAAAGAGCAGCCAATGAAACTGCTTCAAGCCACTGCAAGCCTCTTCCACCGACATCCGGATGCCATCGATGGCCACGAAGGTGCCCTCGCGGACGACGCCATATCCCGCCGCCCGGAAGAGTTCTTCCGTGACCACTGCTGCGCTCAAACGGAACCACCAACCCACTTGATGGAGGTCCAGCACCGCCCACGGCACGGCAAAGGAGAGCAGCAGCGCCAGGCGCCAACGGGGAACGGCGACGGAAACTTCTCGGTCAATCGCTGCGACCGCCACGATCGAGAATCCCAGGGACATCAACCCGACCCATCCCGAGAGCAGTCCGGCGACAAAGCAGAGAGATCCGGCCGCGAGCGATCGGAGATCCGTGGCCGCATCCGAGGAAGTCTTGCGATGCCACAGTGCGGCTGCCCAGCGCAACGCGATCGTGGCCAAGGTCGCTGTGGCCATGAGATCCGTCAGCGGAATTCCGTGTTCTCCGGTCAGCCTCGTGACTAGCCAAGTCGCGAGCCCGAGCCCCAAGACACACTCCCGCCACGACGGAAACGATTTCACAGAGGCCTCCCTTCGTTCCGGGGCACCGGGGTGGAGGCGGCGAGCTCCGCTTCCTGGATCGCCCGCAGGTTGCGCCTCCATTGCTCGTTAAGCGGCATTTCGTTCACCAGGTCTTCAGTAATGGTCCGGGCGGTGGTGAAGTCCCCGGCGTCGAACGCCCGTTTCGCGAAGAAGAGTTTGGCTTCCGCAGAAACTTCTTTCCAGGGAGTGAAGAACTTCTCTGCCTCGCCCTGGTCTCCCCGGAGCAAAGCGATCCGCCCGCCGAGTTCCGCGCCGGTCTGGCTGGTGGCGAAGCCCGGTTGCTCCCGCCGGATTTGTTCGGCGGCATCGAGTTCTCCGCGTTCGAGGTGATCCAGAATCAAGAGGAAGCTCGCTCGCTCGCCGGCGGCGGAGAGATCACGTCTGATCGTGCGAACCCGGTCCAGGCCCTCCGCTTTCCGGCCGGTCACAAAGTCGAACTCGGCCCGGAGCAGCACGAGTTCTGGAGCATTCCCAACGACCGGGTCGAGCCAGCGGGAAGCCGCTTCGGTGCCCCGATCGTGGGCTAAGCACTTGGCCATGCCGTAACGAAACCAGACTGGATCAAGGGCATCTCCCTGCGCGCGATCTTCGAGATCAGCTGCGGCGCGAATCCATCCCTGGGCCAGAAAAGCGGAGGAGAGGGCCGCGTGGCTTCGGCAGAAGTCCGCAAACCCAGCTTCTGCTTTCGATGCCTCCCAGTTGTTGAGTTTCTGGAAGAAGGAATGCGCTGCTGCGGGATTGGTGATCTCGATCGCCTCCGGAGCTGGTTGGTTGGGATCCAGTAGAAACGACAGGGCGGCGACGAGCTGTCCATCGCCCTCCTTCACCACTTCTGGTGCTTGGGAAAGGGCCACCCGGGCGGTCGCGGCGTCTCCTCGTTTGAGCTGATCCAGCAAACGCAGCCAGAACACATAAACCTGGTGCTCGGGAATGCGGGGAATTGCCGCGATGGCCTGCTCCGCTTCCGCGGACCAGAACGAGCCTTCCGGAATTTTTTTCAAAGCCTGGGCCATGGGCGTCGAAATGCCCGTTTCCTCCAACGCGGGCATGGCCGCGGCACCGTAGACGAGGCTCCAGAATTTGGCTTTGGCCCAAAGGAAGGCAGGGAGTCGCTCGCTGGGAGCCTCCGTCCAGGTTTGTAGTGCGGAGCCGATCCGGCCGTAGCGCAGGTAGAACTCCCCGAGCCGGTCCCGAACGATCACGTTGTCCGGAGCCAAAAGGCAAGCGGCGACATACTCGCGTTGGGCCGTTTGCAGCTGGCCTTGCTTCTCCAGGAAATTGCCGAGAAACATGCGGACCTGCCAGTCGTCCGGGGTTTGCTCGTAGGCCTTCAGGAGAAGATCCCACGCTTTCTCCTCATCGTAAGATGCCGCGAAGACGGCACGTTGCAGCAATACGGAATATTCTGGTGAGCCGCTCTTGTTTGCCTTCTCTACCAACCAGCGTGCTTCCTCTGGGCGATTCTTCGCGACTTTCTCGACCACCTCCAAATGAAGCCAATCGGCAGATCGTTCAGGCCGGGAACTCCACTCGGCGATCCGTTGTTGCAGTCCGGAGAGATTTCCGCTGGCCGCATCTTCCTGCGCCTTGAGGAGGGCCAAGTTTTCGTTGCGACGCAGGCACGCCGGGTCCTGGGCGATCAAGGCATTCAGCTTGGCAAAGTCGCGGGACTCGGTCACCAACTGCTCCATCAATTCCTTTGCTTCATCCCGAAGTTCGGAGGGCAGCGAGGCTGATTTCCAGGTGGCGAGGAGGTCGAGTGCCTCTTCTGGTCCCGACTGATCTCGGATGGTCTGAACCGAGGTGATAAACTCCTGGCTTCTGCGGAACTCAAGATCTCGGCGCACGCTCACGAAGGCGGAGACGGCCAGGATCAGAACCAGAGTCGCCATCGCGGCCAGGAACGACCGGCTGCGGAAGTTGACCTTCATATGGCGGAAACTGGACTGCGGTTGGACCGGTGCCGGTTCTGCCGTTCGCAGAGCAGCAGCAGGCCGCCGAGGAAAATCGCCACCGACACGGTGCCAGGTTCCGGCGTGCGCAGAAGCGCTTCCACGTTGGCCACGCCGATATCGACCGCGAACACGATGTCGTTGTAATCCCGGTCTCCCAATCCATAGAGATCTTCGAAGCCCAGGAACAGATAGGGACTCCCGGGGATAGCATAGGAGACGACATGTTGCTGAAGGTCTGGATTGCCTTGCTGACGGGGAGAAAAGATCGTGGTCCCACCGTTGGCGCCGTTTGCGATCAGGAAGAAATCCAGCTGAGTCCCGGCGTCGATCGCTCCGACATCGACGAAGTCCCCAGGGAGCAGGGGACTTCTGGTCGTGCGTTTGGAGAGGGACTGCGTTGTTTGCCCGGTGAGGTAGTTGTTGTTGAAGGTGGTCGCGTTCGGGAAAATCAGGGAGGCGGTCTGAGTTTGGTAATCGGGGCTGATGGTGGTCAATCCAAGGGTATTGTGATACCCCGCTCCCTCGGCAAGAAAGTAGACCCGGACATCGTAGGCCTCTTCCAAACGAAGGAGGACTGGTTCGAGCCGGAGCGCCGAGATGTCCGAAAGCGCGGCTCCTTCCGTCAGCGTCTCGTTGATGAACTGGTTGAAGACAGGAAGGTAGTTGGCCTGAAAGTCAGCGGAGGCGGAGTCCGATCCGGCTTGGTTGACCTGGGCCGCGATGTCGAATCCGTAAGTGCCCGGATAATTTCCTTGGACGCTAAGAGGGGTTTGGCCCAAGACCCAAGCGGGCGTTGCGGACCACAGGACGCAGAGAAAGAGGAGGCGGAGCGGGAGTGGAGGGCAGGAGTTCACCGATGCTGGAGGAATTCGGCGGGACTTTAAGTTATAATTTCCATAAATAAAGAGGTTTTCCGTCTTTCTTCACCGCAGCGGGGCTACGTGCGTTTCTCGCTGCTTCGCGGCTTGGGCTGGCCGACGATCTCATTGATCGACATCCCGTAGCGCCAGTGCCGGAACACGGTGAGGAGGACGATTCCCGCCACGAACCAGAGCCACCACGATGCGGACGTGCGCCGGATGATTTCGTTGCCCATCTCCTGATCCCAGACTGTGATCTTTTCCCCTTGCGGTTGCGCCGCGAGGACTTGGCCGATCGCCAACAAATTCAAGATTCCGTAGAAGCCCATCATCGCCAGGCCGCGAAAACTCAAGACGGTGGCGCGATGCGCGGACTCGGTGACCCGATTCAAATACTGGGAACTGGCGGCGTGAATGTGGCGCATTCCCATGCCCAGGGGAATGCTGACGAGCACGCCCCAAAGCGGAATCTGGAGGGCGAGCAAGCCCAGCCCGGCCAAGATGAGAATCGCCGCCATCCGGTAGTTGAAACGCGGTGAGTAGTCGGACACGAGCAGGCTGATCCATGGTGCCGTGGCCAATCCAACGAGATTGGCGGCGGTCCCGATCAAGCCGAAGTATCTGGGATCGATCCCGATTAGGCTATGGTAGCTGCTCGCAACGGTATAAAATAGCCGGACGATGCTGTCGAAAAAGACGAGCACGAGCACGATATAGAAGGGCGCGGGATGCTTGAGGATCCACCTGGCGGCCTCCATCGTCTTTTGGAAACTCTCGCGGATCGTGGGCACGACCGTGGAACCTTCTCGATCCGGTTCGCGCATCATCAGGGTCACGGCCAAGGTGGCGAAGGAGGATAGGAGGCAGAGAAAGATCGGCAACCGCATCGCCAGTTCCTTGTCGAGGTGGAAAGGCGCTTCCTTCAGGCCGTAGCAGAAGGCGCCCACATTAAGAGCGACGATCATGGCCACTGCCTGGGACCCCATCAGATGCGATTGGACGCGCGGCCAAACCGTTTCGCGCTCGGCGGGCGGAATCGAATCATAGGCCAGCGCTTCGTCCGCGCCGCTCGCGGCCGCTTCCGCGGCTCCCGAAAGAATGCGATTGAGGAAGAAGAGCGCGAAGACCGGGGCGCCGCCACCACTGGGCGTCAGGCAGAAGACCGCCATCTCCACCATCATCAACACAGCGGACGTGACTAGGAGCGATTTCCGTCCAAACCGGTCCGCCAATGCGCCTGAGGGAACTTCCAGGAGGATGCTCGCCATGGTCCAGACCACACCGTTGAGCAGATAGAACTGCAGCGGGGACAGCCCGAAATCGAAAAACAGAATTGCGAAGACCGGATAGTAGAACCGGGCGTTGAAGAGGACCCGGAACCAGACGAAGAGCCGGAGATTGCGGTCCAGCGGCGGAGGTTTGAGGACGGCTGAAGGCACGGAGAACCCTTGGGGCTCAGGATGTTTTCTCCGTGGACCTATCGCGGAAGAGCAGGAAGAAGGCGGCCATCACGACGGCCGACATGATCGCCGGGAAATACCAGACCGCAGGCCAGTTGATCACTCCGTTGACCGTCTGTTGGCCGGACCATTTGCCGGCGAGGATGCCGCCGATGAACATCCCTACGCCAAGGGTCACGAACGCGATGAATCCCTGGGCGCTGGAGCGCACGTCCTCCGGGGCCCGCTTGTCGACATATAGCTGTCCGGTGAAGAAGAAGAAATCATAGCAAATCCCGTGGAAGAGCACGCCAAGAAACAAGAGGGCGTGCGTGTTCGGAGTGGCGTTCGCGAAGATGAGATAGCGCAGCACCCAGAAGGCCATCCCAGTGAGCAGCATCCATTTCACGCCGATCTTGCGGAAGAGGACTGGGATAGCCAGGAGGAAGACAATCTCGGACACTTGGCCGAGCGTCATCACGCCTTCGGTGTTGGCCACGCCCATGGCATCGAGAAAGCCGTTGGTCAGCTGGAAGTAGAACGAGAGCGGGATGCAGAGCAACAGCGAACAAAAGATGAACACGGCGAAAGAAGGATCCTTCATCAGGGCCAGGGCTCTCAGTCCGAGGACGTCGCCGATTCCCACCGGTTGGCCTTTCAGCTTCGGTGGCGTGTTGGGCAGCGTGAAACTATAGATCCCCAAGATCATCGAGACGACGGCACCAATCAGGAGCGGGGTATTGGTAAAGCCGAGCCCCTTCCAATCTTTCGGCGCCGCAGCGCCTCCCAACAATTCTGGAACCCGGAGATGGAATCCATCGGGAGCCAGGAAACTGCTGCCCACGAGCAGGCCGGAAAAGATCCAGCCGATCGTTCCCAACGTCCGGATCGGCGGCGCGTCGCGTTGGGGATCCTCCACCGTCTGGAACAACACCGAGTTTGCCATAGCCAGGGTCGGCATATAACAGATGAGATGGAGGAGTAGGAACGGATAGAATCCGCCCCAATCCTTGGCCTGCGCGGCGAGCAGTAGAAAGGCGCCGCTCACCAAATGGAGGACGCCGAGAACCTGCTGGGAGGGGAAGAATCGGTCCGCGATCATACCGACGAGGAACGGGGAAATCATTGCTCCCAAACCGGTCGCGGCGTAGGCCGTTCCGATCAACGCGCTGGGGACGCCCAGTTCCGTGAGGTACTTCCACATCGGCACGTACCAGACGCCCCAGATGAAGAACTGCAGAAACATCAGGATGCAGAGACGAAGTCTGCCGTGGGTCGGGGAATCGGAACTCATGGTGAATCTTGGAGGCGGCAGGCCCCACCATGCCGATTGGAACGCGACTTGTGAATCAGAAAAAGCCATGCGGTTCAATGCCCCGATCGGCTCGATCGACGGTGGCGATGACGGCGGATGGCATGTTTGCGCATCGGTGTCCACGGATGATCGGATGGTTCGGCCTCGCCAGGGAGATCCATATCGTCCTCAGGCTCGGCGGGATGTCCGTGCTCTTCCTCGGGAAAGAACGCGTGTGGCATCTGCCGGGCCGGTTGGAGATACCGGACCGGATCCGGGGCGAACTTTTGCAGGGCCAGGCAGCCGAGGCTGGCAAGGATCCCAAAGCCGCCAAGGCCGAGTAGCAACGTTCCGGCCTCGGTCAAGGCGGGAACCGGCGCATTTGACCAGAGCACCGGATTTCCCCACCACCCCAAATAGGAACCGGCACCGGCGATCAGGATGGGCATCGTGCAGCCCAGGGAGATCAACCCGCCGCGGCCCCGCCCAAACGTGAGAATAGTCGCCATCGCGAGGAAGAGCGCCGCCAGCCCCACATCCGCGATCCAGGCAAAACTGCGGAACATCTCGACGCTCTGCGCTCCATCGGTCGCCAAGACCCGGTGCCAACCCTGGAAATATCCGAAACCGGCCATCGCGCCGAAAAACAAAGCGACCCGCATCGCGATCCGGGCCCGGGGAATGAGCTGGGAGACGATCGCCAGAATCCCCAGCACGCCAGCCAACACCGCCCAAAGCGGTTGCGCCTTCGCGATCTCCATGACCTCTCTCACGCCCACAACTCTTGGCAGACGAGTCCGGGGGACGCAACCGGCTCGGTGGATTTCATTTGCGGCGGGGAGAACTCCTCGGGAGAATGCGGCGATGCGCAAACCCCTCACGATCGTTCTTCTCCTCTTGCTCGGCTTCGGCTGGACCGTAACCGTCTCGGCCCATGAGGTCGGCGATGCCATGGCCGCCGCCGCCCAGGATTTCCTGAACAGCCTGGAGCCGGAGCAGCAGAAAAAGGCGAGCTACGCGTTCGAAGACGCGGAGCGCTTCAACTGGCACTACATTCCGCTGGAGCGCAAAGGGCTGCCCATCCGTGAGATGCGCCCGGACCAACGTGTCCTCGCTTACGGACTGCTCAGCACCGGCCTCAGCCACACCGGCTACCTCAAGGCCGTGCAAATCATGAGCCTGGAGCGGGTTCTCTGGGAGTTGGAGAATCACGCTCCCAAGCGCGATCCCGAGTATTACCTCGTCTGGGTCTTCGGCAAGCCGGACCCGAAAGGCACCTGGGGGTGGCGGTTCGAAGGTCACCACCTCTCCCTTAGCTTCACGATCGTCGATGGCCAACTCATCGCGGAGACCCCGGCGTTCTATGCGGCGAACCCGGGCGAGGTCAAAGAAGGCCCGCGCAAAGGGCTTCGCGTCCTCTCCGACGAGGAGGACCTCGCCCGCGCACTGGTGAAGTCGCTCGACGATACCCAAAAGGCCCAGGCCGTCATCGGAACCGAAGCACCTGAAGACATTCTCACCAAGGATCTGCCCAAGGTCGATCCGTTTGCCCCGGCCGGGATCGCCGCCACTGCGCTGAACGATGCCCAGAAGGAGATGCTTTGGAAGGTGATCAACGAATACCTCAACAACGATCACCCCGTCCTCGCTGCGGAAGAACGCAAACGCGTCGAGTCAGAAATCGACAGCATTCGCTTCGCTTGGCAGGGCGGCTTCGAGTTTGGCCAGGCCCACTACTACCGGATCCAGGGCAAGACCTTCGTCCTCGAATACTGCAACATCCAAAACGGCGCGATGCATCCGCACGCCGCCTGGCGCAACTTTGGTGAAGACTTCGGCCGGGACCTCCTTCGAGATCACGTCGCCAAGGAGCACAAGGGGTCGTGAGGTGGGGGGCAAGAGCCACTGATGTGGTTTCCCATCCTTCGCCAATTTGGGCGGGCATCATCGACCCTCAGAAATCTTCAATCCCGGGATTCTCAATCCGGACACGCCTCGTGAACGATTCGCTCAGGGACGTTTACGGTCGTCATCGGCAGCGCGTTCCTGACTTCATCGGGCCTCGATGGCACTGCGAAAGCTGGATCGTCTGGCCTTCAGGGAATTGGAGGTGCCCTGTGGGTTTGCGTCTCCGGTTTCGCGAAGCCGACGGTAGCGGCGCATTTCGAGCGTCATCGGGTTGGGTTCACCCGGAGGACCAATCATCCGCTGCAACGAAACGCCTGAACCGGAGGGGGGGCAGGGAGCATTTTCGCAGCTTCGCTGTCGTGTGCGCAAGCAGTGCCAACGCGAATCCAGAAATCTCAGTTTCATGCTGGCTGAAACGGCCAAAATGCATTGCCCTGAACGGATCGCTCAAGTAATGTGACGAAATCGTCACATTAAACTCCTTTGCTTCTTTTCCCTGGTGCAATGGCACTGAATGTGGCTACGCCGCAGCAAGGCCTCGCTGCTTTGTGGGCAATCTTCTGGCGGCGACGATGGGTGGGGCCGCTGCCATGATCCTCCTGGGAACGGGGGGCACGCAGGCGGAGATCGTGGTGCAAGTTTATCCCAAGGTTCAGTATCGTCCCGCCTCCCAAATCCAGAGCGAATCGGGCCTGGGGATGACTCAGTGGGCCCAGGGGTTCCAACTGATTCCTCAGCAAATTTCCACCATTGCCACGAGTTCCAGGCCGTCGTCGGGTTTTCGATGCAACCGTCGCTTGAAGATCGCTTACATCAGCATCGCAAACACCGAGGGTGCGCACACGGCCGGTAAGTGGCCCTTCTCGCAAAGCGGCGCGATCACCAGCGAATCCCAGGCCGACGCCAAGAGGCACGAGCTCTGGCACATTGAGGTCGCACGGGGAGCTGCCGCCAAAGCCAACGAACTGGAAGCCATCCTCATCGCCCTCTCCGTGAGGGAGTGGACCCACAGCGAATGTGACTCCTCAAGCACACGGGTCGCAGCCACCGCCCGCATCGAAGCGCTTGTCTTGAGTCGCTACAACCAGTTGCGGGAAAAGTACAACGCCAAACTCCATGAGATCAGCAGCGCCGGGGTCGTCAACGGAGTCTGGCGTGACAACCAGAGCTAGGAGATGGCATCCGCGGTGACGGAGCTTCTCGCGGAACTCCACTCGGAGCCGCCCCACAACGGGTTGGAAACTCTACTGGACGGTCCCCAGTCGGATTAAGGGCGGGACTGGGAAATATCCACGTCTGAAGGGGGAGGAAGCAAGAGAAACAGAGTATTGCAAAATGACCACCTTGCGACCATGGTCACACGATGGACATTTCCGTAACTCAATTCAAGGCAACCTGCCTTGGGGTGATCGACAAGGTGCAGAAAGAAAAGTCCCGCATCACCATCACTCGTCACGGCAAACCCGCCGCTGAACTCATCCCGATCTCCGCCAGTTCGCCGGGAAAATTGTTCGGCAGGTCCAAGGATTCCACCAGCATTTTAGGGGATCTCCTGAGCACGGGGGAACAATGGGATGCTGAAGATTGAAAATCTCATCGCAGCGGTATTCGACACACACATATGGGTGTGGTCTGCGGCTGGCGATCCAAGAGCTGAGCAAATCCGTAAATTTTCAGGCACCGCGCAGTAGTGTTCGGCATATGGATTGCTTGGAGTGGGACCGGTCCCGATGAGATGCGCTTTTTGGATTGGCTTCATCCCTGTGGTCATGAAAACGGCGGGAAATTACTGGGAGGCACTCGCGGGGCG
>Ga0247844_1000142_pt1 | contig 147557 bp, 102 predicted proteins | sample LaCtaG_FD_192421 | JGI IMG/M metagenome (GOLD analysis project Ga0247844, IMG submission 192421) | Freshwater microbial communities from meromictic Lake La Cruz, Castile-La Mancha, Spain - LaCruzMarch201714.5m_1 | ecosystem: Environmental > Aquatic > Freshwater > Lake | place: Spain...
TATTTATTCCTATTTATTCCTATTTATTCCTATTTATTCCTATTTATTCCTATTTATTCCTATTTATTCCTATTTATTCCTATTTATTCCTATTTATTCCTATTTATTCCTATTTATTCCTATTTATTCCTATTTATATGGTAAGGTGGATTAGTAATAAATTTCCTAAACTATTTAAACGCGATGGCAGCGGTTCAGACCATGTATGTTTGAATTAGGCTTTTTGAATAAAGTATTATTCTATATTTTTTATGTTGAAAATACTTTATTAAAACGAAATATTAAAACACCATTTGGAGTGTCGTGAATGGTAATTTTAAATAAAAAATAATGCTTCTTTTTTTAAATTGTTAAATTAAATTATTGTATTTATAATTGTTTGTTAATGAATTTAAAATTAAAACAATTTATAGATGTATATATTGGAAGAACAATATTGTTTTTCAATTTAATTGCTGTGAGGTCATTGGGTTTAATTCTTAAAAGAAATCATTCGGTTTCTATTGAACCCAAAAACATTTTAATTATAAAAATTTTAGGATTGGGAAGCGTTATTATGGCATCCGATTCAATCTATAGTTTAAAAAACAAATACCCAAATGCAAAATATATTTTATTATGTGGCAAAGGTGTTGCTTTAGGAATTGAGCCTTTAAACTTGTTTGATGATATTTTAATACTTAACGATAAAAATATTTTTGTGCTATTTAAATCGTCAATATCTATTCTTATAAAAACTTGGAAGCTTAAAAAACTTTGGATAATGGATTTAGAAGTATATTCTGTTTTAACAACACTTTTTGCTTCTTGGACTTTTGCTATAAATAGGTTTGGTTTTCAGCTAGATAAAACACATTTTAGAAATTATTTAAACACCCATAATATATATTTCAATCAGTTCAATATGGTGAGTACTAACTATCAAAACCTTGCCAAAGCAATGGGAGTAACTGATATTATTGAATATGTTTTTCCTTTAATAATGGAAGTAAATAATTTTAAAAAAAACACTATTTTTATTAATAATACTTGTAGTGAATTAGGAGGAGAATTGCGAAAAATACCTGATAATTTACTTAGTGAAATTTGCAACTATTTATTAAAAAATACAAATTATTATATAAATTTTGTTGGTGCTCCTAGCGATTATGAAAGTATAAATAATTTTATTTTAAAATATAATTTTAATACAACTCGTGTTTTAAACATAGCAGGTAAATATAATTTTAGTGAATATTACCATTACTTAAGCAATAATGGAAAATTAATGATTTCGATAGATAGTGCACCTTTGCATATTGCTAATAAATTAAAAATTCCTTGCGTTTCTTTATGGGGGCCAATTAATCCTTTGCAACGGTTAAGTAATATTGAAAACACTTATTACTTAAAAAAATCGTGCTCGCCATGCATACACCACACTGAGTTTATACCTTGTGGAGGAAACAATATTTGTATGAAAGACATGCAATTGAACGATATAACTAAACTAATTCACAACCTTATTTAAAATGAATAATATTTCGGATACAATTTATAAAAAAATACTTTTTTGTGTATTTATTTTTAGCTTTTCTGTAGTAGTTTATAGGGCATTTAATGTTTCGTGTCTCGATAATTCACCAGCTCGTAATTCTATTTATGGTGACGGTTATAGCGATAAAAACACACTTTCATCGGCAAAGTATTTTTACGACAGTGGTTTTATTAAAACAGCTTTTTTACCGGTACACGATTATTATCCGGAGCAATTACAAACCAATGCTTATACCCATTACCCTGCTATACCCAATATTTTAGCGGGTTTTTATGCTGTAATATTTAACTCGTACAACGAATTTGTGTTACGAATAATTCCAATGCTACTTTCAATTGCTTTTTTCTTTTTTATATTTTTTGTATTAAAACATGTTACAAAAAACAACCTTATTGCTTTAATTGGTGGCTGTTCGCTTGTATTAGCCGACTATTACATTGCTTGGGCCGATAATTTGCATCAGCACTTATATGGTGAATTTTTAAAATGGATATATTTTTATTTATTATATAATTATTTTAAAAGTGGTGCTTCTAATAAAATTGCATTTATTCCTATGCTTATTATTATGTTATTGCAAGTAAATATTTCGTTTGAGCAACCCGTATTTTTAGGAGTATTAACTTTAGGATTTTCTATAATTTACAAAAAAAGCATTTTTACTTTCGAAACTATATCTGCTGGAATTTTTGTAATTATAGGTTTTGGCTTGCATATTTTACAAAATGCCATTTATTTTAATAGCATCGATTTAGCAATTTCGGATATGAAAAGTGCTTTTATGTTAAGAACTGCTGGAGTTGAATTGACTATTCAAAAAGCAGAGGCTCCATTTACTTGGAAAAATTATTGGGAAGTGCCTTTTAATTGGTTCAATAGAATGGAAAGATTTTACTTTTTTCCGGGTTGGGCAGTTTTAATTTTAGGAATAACTGCTATGAAAAATTTAAAACAAACAAACAATGAATTATATAAAATAATTTGGGTATTGTTTTTTGCTTCTATTTCGTGGACAATTTGTATGGCTCAACATGCATTTATTCATTCATTTACAAATAAACATTTTTCTATCTTTTATGCTTTATTAATAGGAATATCATTGCCTTTATTTATAAATAATTTTAAAATAGCATGGAATGACAAATCAAAGAAGAAAATTGTGTTTTATACTTTATTAAGCTTATACATGTTTGCAATGTTTCTTACACAACAATTTATTCCAGTATACATTTTATTTGGCTTTGGCTACCATCATTAGTAGTTCCTTTTGTAAAATTCAACTTTAGCTTTATTATTTTCAAAACCTTTAACTAATTGAACTTTTTTGATTTCTATCAAATCTTCAAGTTCTTTACAAGTTTCTATCGATGTTTTAATATAATACACATTTGAACTATCTTTTACATCAGCATTTAATGTTTTAAAACCTTTTTTTACAAACCCTGCTTGTTCGTTACATAGGTTAATATACATTAAAAAAGGTGCATAAATTCTTTCTGTTGGTGGGTTTGCTTCTATGTAAGTTGTAAATTCTACTTGCGATTTTAACATGCTTATATAATTTAATTCAACATCGGAATAAAATGGTTGTTCAATGCTTTTATTAATTTTAATAAAACCAATAATAGCCATAATTGGAATAATAATAACCTTAACTTGTAGTGTATTGCAGCAACCTATTAAAACTGCGCAAACAATCATTAATAATGGTAAAACAGGTAATAAATACCTATTTGAAAGGAAATTAATTGATGCAAAAAGCATATTGCCAAATACAAAAATTAGTAAAGAAATAATGATGATGAATTTTAATTTGGTAAATTCTGATTTTACATAATTAAGAGACATTAAAGTGATTAAAAAAATGTAGCCCCTACCTTGATCTATAAATAAAATTTTAATTGAAAATTTAAATTTACTTCCAATTTCATTTAAATCAATCATGCTAGTATGCAAAGGAAAAAAGAACCAACCCAATTTTATTTTTTGAACAATAAAAAAACTAAATCCTACTAAAAATAAACATAGAACATAAGCAATAATTTTTATAAAAGATTGATTACTTATTTCTTTTAATACCCGTTGAAGTAAAGCAATTATCAAAAAAGCAGGAACTAAACAATAAGCGCTTTCTTTGATTAAAAGTGCAGCTACCATAAATATTCCAAACCCTATCCACTTGCGTTTAAAGTAAAACCAAAACGACCATAAAAATAATAAGCCGAGCAACACTTCGCATAATAAAAAAGTGCTTTGTGCTAAAAACATTGGCTGTATAAAAACCAATAATGTTGCAACAAATGCAGTAAAATAAGAGCTTGTCCAACTATAGGTAATAAAGTAAACACTTAATAGAAGCATTATTGAAATTAATAATGGAAATAAATGCGCTATGGGCAAACTGTAACCAAAAATTTTTATCCATAACGATGATAAAAAATAAAACAACATTGGGTGACCACGGTAAAATTCGGCATCAATACTTCCGGGTAAAAGACTAGGTCCTTTTGATGCCATTTCTCTAATTGCAGGTAAATACGACCAAGCTTCATCCCAAAAAAAAGGTAGCATCATGGCTTCTAATTTTAATAAAATCAAACCCACAATTAGTAAAAATAATAACCAATGATAAATTTGGTTTTTATTTAAAATGTTTAATGTTTTAAATGTAGTTAACAATTATTTAGGGCCTTAGAGTTAATTGCAACAATAAATTAATAAACTCATTGTTACAATTTTGATGATGTAATTTGTAATTAATTTTCTATTTATTCTTGGTAATACAACTGTACTTTTTTTGTTATTCCCCAATGGTAAAATAATATTGCATTCCATTTTGAATCGGCTGGCTTTAATGAATAACCCCAGTCCATTACTGTACAGTTTTTATTTAATTTAACTACGTTTTCATTTGATTCAGCAATGGTTTGCAATGCCGTTTTTTCACATTTATTTCTATTCTTATCTATTCCATCGGCATCAATATTTACAAATAGAAAAATAAAAATAAATACTAAGTAAAAATATTTAATCGATTTGTTTAAAGCTTTAATTAAAATAAAAGTAGAGGTTGCAAATAGATAAAACAAAACCAAAATAATAGGCAATGCGGTATCGTTTCTTAAAATAAAAGGCCTGTAATCTCTATAACCACCTAAAGGAAGTAGCAAAATATATAAAAGTATTAATGCAAGTAACCATTTAAAAATATTAAAAAAGTTTGAGTTTACTTTTAACTTGTATATCAAAGTAAAATTTACTAATAAAACCAATGCTAAATAAATAAATGATTTATTCATTAAAAATAATTTTATTATACCTATTGGTAATTTCTTATATCTATCAAATATTGATACATTTGATAAAGTGTTATCTTGATTGAAAGTACCTAAAAACAAAGAGTAAAAGCAGAACAAAACTGTTAAAAAGATAAATAAATTCAACACAATAAATTTATAGTTTTTAGCCCATTTAACTTTATTTTTAAAAACTAAATTCCACATATAAACAAACAAAAACAAACTAATAATAAGCATTAATGGAGGTAATAATGGTCCATTAAAAGCACAAAAAACAAGCATTGGAATTAACAATAAATAGTTTTTGTAACTAAAATTTAAAATATTGTTTTTATGCAATGCGTAAACAAATGGCATATACATTAAAAATAACCCAATTATTGAAAAAGCATAAAAAAAAGTATAGGTAACAGCAGTATTTGTTATGCCCATACTTTCATTAAAACCATAAATATGTACCAATGGAAACAGCAAACAAATGATTAATAAATTTTCTTTTTTAAAACAATTTCTTTTTCCTAAAACAAAAAATGTCAGTGTAAATAAAAGTGATAAAATTACTATAAGAGTAAAAACTCCAGAAGCTACATATACACTGTTAATTGATGTTACAAAATTTTGAAAAAATGCAGGACTTTTTGTAAAATAATTTGACATAGTGTAATGGACAAAAAATCTATTTGGCCCAGTACAAGTATCATTATTTTTAATAGTATTAAATCCAAATGGATCCTTTAAAACCTTACCCGCATTGGTAGCTGGAGTTACTATGTCCGACAAATCGCCATCAATAGTTAATGAAGTAATTTGCTTAAAAGTAAAGCTAATATCTATAACTAAATAAATAATTAAAAAATACTTCCAATTAAGTTTCAATTTTTCAAATATAATTATCAAAATATTCATAACTAATTAAATTATTATAGTTCGTTTTATAATGTATGTTTACTTTATTTAAATAGTTTATAAGTCAATCTAAAATCAGTAAACTGAGCTTTTTGGTTACCTGCTAATAACGAAATACCAATGCTCCAATGTAAGTTTAATTTATATGAAACCGAATGCCTGTGATACAAGTTATTTAAATATGGAATATCTTTAAAAATATAATAACCTAAGTGTTGTCCCCAAGTAAATTGATGAAACAAAAACTCGTGTCCAACTATAATTCCAACTCTTTGATTGCTTAACCTTTGAGCACCAGAATAAATTAATAATTCTGTCATTGCTCTGTCTTCAAGCCATTCGGCTCCTAAACTTAAACTATGCGCTTTTTTTATTCCATATGGTTTGTTATAACTCAATGAAAAGCCATTTAATAAATAAAAATTTTCGGTATTAACTGTCGATGTTTTATAAGTGGCAAATGCTGTAAACTGCAAATTCTCATTTCCTTCCATAGCTTTTAACCTTCGTTTTGTATTTAATTTAAGCTTTGGTTTATCATCTATTTTAAACTGATAACTTATTGCTCTTGTAATAAAATTAACACCCAAATTTGGGTCTTTAATACCTCCATTCGAAAAATGGTTAAATTGAATTTTTAAACCTATACTATTTCCATTTTTTAAAAAATAATTACTTAATAATCCCAATGATAAAAAAGCATTGACAGCCGAACTATAAGATAAATTTGATGAATTATAAACTGAATCGTAAGGGTTATTTATAAAATTTAATCCTGCGCAAGCTTTTAAAAAAATATCTGCTTTTTTAAACTTAAATATGGTTGATTCAAGTGTATAAAAAACATTAAAATTATTTTTTATCACCGGATTATTAACTATAAAATAATTAATTCCATAGCCTGAAACAAAACCATTTTTATTGTAATGCATATCTAAAGAATCATTTCTTTTTCTAATCAGTTCTATTTCTATTCCGTTTACCAAAGCCCCAGCTGCGTAGTTTGCATTGGGTGAATGTGCCCAAACAGATCCATTATGAAAACCTGTTCTTATAAAATAAGAAACGTTTTTAAAATTCAACGTATCAAAAGAAGCATAGCTGAAACTAAAACTAAAAAAAAATATTATAAATATAAAAACCTTAAACATTTTTGGGTTTAATAAAATAATAAATTGGAATGCCAATTAAAACTAAACACAGCCCTGTAAAGGCAAAAGCAGTTTTGAAAATTAATAAACTAATACAAATAATTAATGCCACAATAATATATAAAATAGGTAAATACGGATAGGCAATAACTTTATAAGGTCTTTCGGCATTTGGTTGTTTTTTTCGTAAAATAAAAACAGCACCTACTGTTAAAATATAAAAAATTAAAACTGCAAAAACTACGTAATCTAATAAATCACCATAAGAGCCAGAAAGCACTAAAATGCAAGCCCAAATGGCCTGATAGGTAAGCGATTTTTGTGGCGATTGATGTTTATTTAATTGTGCGGCTTGTTTAAAAAACAAACCTTCTTCAGCCATTACTTTGTATACCCGCGAACCACTTAAAATTAATCCATTGTTACAACCAAATGTACTAACCATAATTAATGCTGCCATTATTATTGCACCATTTATTCCAAATACTTTTTGTAATAAAACCGTCCCAACCCTATCTTGATCAGCATTTTGTATTTCGCTAATTGAAAGTGCATTGATATAAATTAAATTAATTAATACATATAAAAAAAGCACACTTCCAGTTCCAATTAGTAAAGATAATGGCAAGTTTCGTTTAGGATTTTCCATTTCACCAGCTGTAAAAGTAATGTTGTTCCAAGCATCAGCACTAAATATAGAACCAACTAATGCGGCAGCAAAAATGCCAATGTTAAAGTTTGGAGGAGTTAATGGAGTCGATAAGGTTGACAAAGTTGACAGGTTTTGATTGCTTAAAACAAAATACAAGCCCGCAAAAATGATGAATAATAATGAACCAATTTTAGCAAACGTAAATACATTTTGAAGCAATGCAGCATTTTTTACTTTACCAAAATTAAATATTGTTAACACTAAAATTAATCCTATTCCAAGTAATTGCGCAGCAGTAATTTTTAAAGTATAACTGTTTGAAAAAGTCATTTTAAAAAGTAAATTTTTTTCGCTAAAAACTGGGAAAATTACACCAGTAAATTTAGCAAACCCAACAGCCACCGCTGCAATAGTTCCTGTTTGAATAATGGTAAACAATGTCCAGCCATATAAAAAACCAAACAAAGGCGAATACGCTTCTTTTAAATACACATATTGCCCTCCTGCTTTTGGCATTAATGCAGCTAATTCACCATAGCTTAATGCTGCCATAAATGTTAAAGCTGCTGTTACTAACCAAGCAGCAATAAGCATAGTTGGGCTTCCCAACTCGCGCAACATTCCTGCCGAAACTATAAAAATACCTGAGCCAATCATACTGCCCATAATAAGCATGATGCTATCTAATAAATTGAGTTTTTTGTTCATTTATAAATTGACTAAAAAATAAATAGTCAATTATAATTAAAAGAATTGAATTTCAACGATAAGTTTAAGAGATATGAGCCTTACGTTATAATTTTAATTTAACCCAATTATTTTTCCTTTGTGTTTGAACACAGGTAATAGATTGATTAATATAGTAACTCCTATTCTAATATCATTTGTTTTTATATTATGTCCAAAGGTTGAATCATTATCCCAGCTATCACCCCAATAATCTGCGGTATAACTGGTAAACCTATAAGAACCATGTATTTTTAGCCAGTAATTGGGTTTCTTGCCTATTAAAAAACCTATTTCAGGATAAACTTGTCCTCCAAAAATTGATAATGTTTCTGCCTTTCCATTAATTTTAGGTGTAACATGTTGCCACTCAAACATGGAAGCCCCCACTCCTAAATAAGGCTTAATTTTACCTTTATTTGTTAATATGTAATTTCCCCAAAAAGTAGCTGAAATGATAACCGATTTTTGAGGGACAACAATTTCATTATTATAATAAATTAAAAAATTGGGATTGGTTGTGTTTGGCCCTGCTCCAAGTGAAATCCCTGTCATCATTTTAGGTTCTATAAATTCAAGTCCAAAATACTCGTAAACAATGGCATTTCCAATTTGATTACTGATAGAATAACTTGTATTTAAATGTAAAAATAAATGAGTTGCATTATTTAATTTTTCCTTAATTAATAAGTAACTTGAATAAGTTGATGATATTTTTTCGAAATTATTTAAGGCTTTTAAACTTTGAAAAAATGTATTGTTTTTATTAATAATAGTTCCAACTAGACTTTGCTGTTTGGTGCCAATTGATAAGGTTTCGTAAAAAGAAGTTAAATAGTTAAAAACCGCTTGGTGCAATTCATTAAATGTAGGCATTATATAGTAATCGTAATAAATGGTATCTTTAGGTTGATACTTTAATTGATTGTATTTTATGAAATACGCATAATCAATTAAAAAATCCATTTCACTATTATTTAAACTATCAATTTTTTTAGGATGTTTTACACAAATCAAAAATAAGTTAATGAGTTGGTTCCAGCCTTGTTCTTCGCACATTTTAAGCATGTTATTAAAGAGCATTTCAACTGAATCAATTTGATTATTCGAAATAAAATTAACCATCATGGGGGTGTATTTTACTTCATTTTGATAACATTGTTTTGTTATGGAGTCAACTTGAAAACTAAATACATTTGAATTATTTGCAATAAGACAAACAAATAGGAAAAGTTTTATGTATTTGTTTTTCATGTTTTGTAAAACACAAACTATACAGAAATTGTTTTGTTTAATTAATAATCTTGGTCACAGCGAAGTCATCTGTCATGTCAATGGAAGTCTTCAGTCGTGTCGAACGGAGTCTTCAGTCATGTCGAGCGGAGTCGAGACATAGTCAAACTGTTCTCGACTCCACTCGAACTGACTTAATGACCTCGAATTTAGTTGATTGTCATGTCGAGCGGAGTCGAGACACCTGCAATTGCCTTTGCACAGTTTTCCCCATCCATAGCTGCACTTACAATTCCCCCTGCATAGCCTGCACCTTCGGCACAAGGATACAAACCTTTTACTTGAATATGTTCAAAGGTTTCTTTGTTTCTTGGTATGCGAACTGGAGAAGATGTTCTACTTTCAGTTGCTAATAAAATGGCTTCATTGGTTAAATAACCGTGCATTTTTTTGCCAAATGCTTTCATTGCTCCTTGCAAACTTTTAGCCACATAACTGGGTAATATTTCGCTTAAATTTCGGCTAACAGTTCCGGGTAAATAACTGCTATCGGGCAAAACACTACTTGTTTTATTATTCACAAAATCTATCATACGTTGAGCAGGTGCTTGCAAGGTTTGATTGCCTTGTTCAAAACAATTTTGTTCCACCATTTTTTGAAAATACATGCCGGCCAATGGTCCGTATTTTTCAAAGTCTTTAAAATCTTGAGCATTGATTGAAACCACCATGCCCGAATTTGCAAATGGATTATTTCGTTTAGAAGGGCTCCAACCATTCACCACTATTTCGCCAGGTGCAGTCATGGCAGGTGCAATAATTCCTCCCGGACACATACAAAAACTAAACACACCACGGCCATTTACTTGTTCTACTAAGCTGTAACTAGCTGCTGGCAAATATTCGCTTCTTTGCGTTCCGCAGCGGTACTGAATGCTATCTATTAATGCTTGTGGATGTTCCACTCGAACGCCTAATGCAAATGGTTTGGCTTCTATGATGATTTGTTTGCGGTGCAATAATTCAAAAATATCTCGTGCCGAATGGCCAGTTGCCAAAATCAAATTTTCAAATTCGAATTTCGAATTTCGAATTTCATTATTTGTTATTTCAATTGATTTTATTTTATCGCCATCTAATATTATATCGGTGAGTTTGGAATTGAAGTGAATCTCGCCACCACAACTTAAAATGGTTTCACGTATTTTTTCAATAATATGAGGTAATTTATTGGTACCAATGTGTGGGTGACTTTCGTATAAAATACTTTCATCGGCCCCATGATAAACCAATAGTTTTAAAATGCGGTTTACATCGCCACGCTTGGAGGCACGCGTATATAATTTACCATCGCTGTAAGTTCCTGCGCCACCTTCGCCAAAGCAGTAATTGCTTTCTGGATTTACCGTATTGTTTTTGGTAATATTGGCCAAATCACGCCTGCGTTCTTTAACGTTTTTTCCTCGTTCAAATATGACTGGTTTTAATCTCAATTCGATTAATTGCAAAGCAGCAAACAAACCCGCGGGGCCCGCACCAATAATGGCTATTTCGTTGGCATTGGTTACATTTTTGAAATCAAATTGAATAGTTTCCTTTACTGGATTTTCATTCACAAAAACATCCAATGTAAGGTTAACTCTCACTGGTTTTTTACGTGCATCAATCGATTTTTTAAGGTAAGTAAATCCGTTAATTTCATTAACAGGAATGCCAAAATTTTTACTGATTTCGCGCTTTACATCCGCATCAGTTTTAAGTTGCTCAGGAAGAGCAGTTAATTCAAGTGTTTTTTTCATGGTTAGGTTTTTATCCTAAAATAGGTTGTTTTACTTAATTGATTTTAAAATATCAATTAGTTCTTTATCACTGATATTTTCTTGATCCGATTTATTGAAAATGGATAATAAAAATACGGTTGATTCAATTATTTTTATATGAGTTATAACTCTGGCTCCTCCTGATTTTCCTTTACCTTTTGAAGCTATAGATAAACGGATTTTGAGACAATTATTACCAATGACAACGCCTTTTTCAGGATTTATTTTTAGTTCATTAACTAATTCAATAAATTCTTTTTTGAGAGAGGGAAATTTTTTCACCAAACGTTTTAGGTCCTTTTCAAAACGTGGAAGTGTTTCAATTTTATAACTCATCAAATAGCTCTTCAGCGTTCCGAGTTTTTAGTTTTCCTTCATTTACTAAATTCAATTCCTTAACAGCCTCGTTCAAGTTTTCTAAAACATTAGCCTTATAAGCTGTAAGTGGTTTAGTTTTAATAAAAGGAAAGTTTTTTAAAAGCTCTAAAACAAAGGGAACTTTTGCATCTTTTATTTCTAAAATCAATTTCATTTTCTACTTCATTTGTTTCACAAATATAAAATTAATTATTAATATTTAGTTGGATTAAAAAACACAAGAATTTTCACCAAACAACCATTACATTTTCAAAATCTAAAGAGTCATAAAGTAAATTTATTTTATATCCAACTTTATATCTATGAGAACTTATTTTGACATAATTTTCAAATTTTTGTCCATTAACTTCATATTCATAAATAATTCGTCTCCCCATAAATCCATTAATTTTTACAACAGTTCCAAGGGTATTTTTACCTCTTTGTTTTAACTTTTTGGTATCATAGTAGGATTTCCAAATGGCATAAGGCATCATTATAATTAAAATAAATAAAACAACTATTCCACTTAATCTTGCTTTGATATCAATTTTTGCCATGTTTGTAAATATTTGCTAGCAGCTAGCAGCCAATAGCCAAAAATTAACTAAACAAATTAAACACCAAAAAGCTACTTCCGTAAGCCAAAGCGGTTAGATACAAAAACTGTATAATGGGCCATTTAATATGGTCGGTTTCTTTTTTAACAATGGCTATGGTGCTCATACATTGCATGGCAAACGCATAAAAAATCATGAGCGATAAAAAGGTGGCTGTATTGTAACTTGGCTTGCCCGTTCGTGGATTTATTTCGGCCATCATTTTGATTTTTATATGGCTAAAACTATTGTCTCCATCATCATTCACACTGTAAATGGTATTCATAGTGCCAACAAAAACCTCGCGCGCGGCCAAGGAAGTAAGTAAAGCTATTCCTATTTTCCAATCGAATCCTAAAGGACGAATAGCGGGTTCAATTAATTTTCCAAACTCGCCTGCATAGCTGGCTTCTAGTTTTTCAGCATTCATTTTTAATTGTAACTCTTTTTTTACCGAATCATTAGTATTGCCATTTAAAAGCGCTTCATACTTATTTTCTATTTTACTAATATTGGCCTGAGGACCAGTAGAAGCTATTACCCAAAGAATAACCGAAACAGCAATAATTATTTTTCCTGCTCCAAACACAAAGGCACTTCCTTTTTCGTAAATGGTAATTAATAAATTTGAAAACACGGGCACTTTATAACCTGGTAGTTCTAAAATAAAGTAAGTTTTTTCTTTTTGTTTTATAAATAGTTTAAAAACCCAAGCACTTAAAATGGCTGCAAAAAAACCAATTAAATACATGAGCATTAGTACCAAACCATGCACGTTAAAAGGGCCAAATTTGGCACTGTCTTCCAACATCATTCCAATAAGCAAAGTATAAACGGGCAAGCGAGCTGAGCAGCTCATTAAAGGAGTTACTAAAATAGTAATGAGTCGTTCTTTTTTATTTTCAATGCTGCGCGTTGCCATAATACTTGGCACTGCACAAGCCATTCCGCCAATTAATGGTACTATAGATTTTCCGTTCATGCCAAACGGACGCATAATTCTATCCATTATAAAACCAACACGCGCCATATAGCCCACATCTTCTAATATGGCAATGAATAAAAACAACAAAATAATTTGAGGTAAAAACACCAATACACCAGTTAGTCCTGCCAATATTCCATGCACCACCAAATCGTTTAAAACACCTGCAGGCAAAGTGTTTTCAACATAGTTTGTAAATGCACCTAGTCCGTATTCAAGCCAATCTTTTGGGTATTCGCTCCAGCTAAACATTGCCTGAAAAACTAAAAGCAATAACACTAAAAAAATGGAAATACCATAATAACGGTGAGTTAAAATTTTATCAACTTTTGATGTAATGGAATCTTTTAATTGCGAAACATTTTTTAAGCGAGCGTACTTTACTGTTTCATCTATAATTTTATAACGGGTAAGTACTTCCTCTTCCTGAAAGCCAATTAAATCGAATTGGTAATGTTTAAAAATTTCGTTTAATCTTTTTGCTTTTTCACTTATTAAACTACTTGCATTAATTGCATATTGCAAAGCAGCATACTTATTGCGCTTATCAGTTACTTTACTCAAATCGTCAAGTAATTGACTATTTACATTTTGCAAACTAAAATATTCAGCAGTTACTCTTAAATCATCGTTTAACAATAACTCTTTTAACTTGTCAATTCCTTCTTTTTTTCGAGCATTTAAACTTATTACAGGAACTTTTAGTTTTTCTTGTAATTTATCTATATCGTATTTTATACCTCTGCGTTCAGCTACATCGAGCATGTTTAAAGCCAAAACTATTGGTACTTTTAAATCGGCTACTTGGGTAAATAAAAGTAAATTACGTTTTAAATTACTAGCATCGGCAATAAAAACTACCAAATCAGGATAATTGGTTTCGGCTTTATTTCTTAGTATTTCATACGTTACCAACTCATCAGCACTTTTAGGATAAAGGCTGTATTTTCCCGGTAAATCAATGATGTGTGCATTTTTTTCGAGACTTAACTTAAAAGAGCCTGTTTTTTTTTCAACAGTAGTTCCAGGAAAATTAGAAACTTTATGATTTAAACCTGTAAGTGCGTTAAACAAACTGGTTTTCCCGCTATTGGGGTTTCCTACTAATGCAACCGTTATTTCTTTCTTTTCCAATTAGTCAATGGTTTTTATTTCAATACATGCTGCATCTTGCATACGCAAACAAACTTTACTTTCGCTTAAATTTATGGCAATAGGGTCACCAAATGGTGCAACATTTTCTAGTTCTACTTCTTCGCCCGGCAGTAAACCCATTTCAAATAGTTTTAATGCCAAAACTTGTCCATTTACTTTTGTAATAATGGCTTTTTTGCCAAAACCAAGCTGTGTAAGGTTCATCATTTAGCCCGCAATTTAGAATAATTCTAATTAAGTTTTTGCAATTTCTTAAATCATTTTTAAAATTAACAAATATTTTATTGTATCTCCTTTTAATTTATAAGTAAATAAAGATTAATTTGCAGCTAAATGGAATATAAAAATAAAGCATTTGCTCAATTTACCTTTTCAATTATTAAACCTGTTGCTATCAGTTTTACTTTTTTATACTTGCTTTTTGCTGTTGCACAATATTATATTTTAAGTATAGGTTATAAGAATTTAATGGTAATAATGGCATTAAGTACTTCATTCTATTTTGGTATAGTAAGTTTGTTATTATATAAAAAAACAAACCTTTTTAAATATCATATTTTGCTTTCATTTAGCTTAATACTAGTACCTTCAATAAATACTTTTGTTCATTTATGGATTTTTAAAGATTCACTCCAAACTTCTTTATTACTATTAATAGTAGTATTTTCAGGTTTTATTATTTATTCGAAACAATTATTTTATGCAACAATTTCAATAACCATACTTTTTTTAGTTTTTGTAGCCTATCATTTCAATTTCGATAGTTATTGGGTGTATTTCCTATTTACAATTGTTCCTGCAATAGTTTTGGCAATTGCAGCTAATATTACTTTAAATAATAATTTTAAAAAAATTGAAGAGGCAAATTATCAGGTAACTGTAAAAAATACTGAATTAAAAAAGGCAAATGAAATATTAGTTAATCAAAGTAACCAACTAAAGCAAAACATAATAATTCAAGAACAGGCAAGGCATGAAGCTGATTTGGCAAACAATTACAAAACTGAATTTTTAGCAAACATGAGCCACGAAATAAGGACTCCTTTAAATGGGGTTATTGGTTTTAGTGATTTGTTAATTCAAACCGAGTTAAACGCTAATCAAAAAGAATATATTAAAATTATTAATTCTTCTGCAAAATCATTATTAGAAGTAGTTAACAATATTTTAGATTTTTCGAAAATTGAAGCTGGAAAAATAGAAATTGAAAATGAAATAGTAAACTTAAAAGAACTAGAAACGCAGGTAATTGATATAGTAAAATTTCAAATAGAACAAAAAAAGTTAAAGTTAGAAATTAGTAATTCAGCTGATATTCCAAATTTTATATTGAGCGATAGTTTAAGGTTAAAGCAAATTTTAGTAAACTTATTAGGTAATGCAATAAAATTTACCAATAAAGGCAAAATTGAATTTAAAATAGAAACAATAAATATTTTTGAAAACAATAAACAAACGCTTCGTTTTTCTATAATTGATACTGGAATAGGCATTGAATTTAAAAACCAAAAAAAAATATTTGAGGCTTTTACTCAAGAAGATTCAACCACAACTAGAAAATTTGGTGGTTCAGGTTTGGGTTTACCTATTTCTAATAAAATATTGAATTTAATGAATAGTAATCTTCAACTAGAAAGCATTTACGGAAAAGGAAGTACTTTTTATTTTGATGTAATATTTGATGTTTTAAAAATAAAACCTACTGAAGTTAAAGAAGAAAGTTTATTAAATTTGAATTCTTTATTTATAAAAACTCCATTAATTTTAGTAGTTGATGACAATTCAATAAATATTTTTTTAACAAAAATTTTAATAAAAAATATTATTCCAGATGCTAAAATAATAGAAGCTGAAAATGGTTTTATTGCTTTGGATTTATTTAGTGGAAATAATTTTAACTTAATAATTATGGATATCCTTATGCCTGTTATAAATGGATACGACACAACAAAAAAGATAAGGTTACAAGAAACAAATAACAGAGTTCCAATAATTGGGTTAACTGCAGGTGTAATGAAACAAGAAAGAGAAAAATGTTTGGAAGCAGGTATGGATGAATATTTAAGTAAACCTATAGATAAAGAAGTTTTAGAAAAAACACTTTTAAAATTTTTAACCAAATAAATAACATTGAAAATAGCCGTAAATACTAGGTTTTTAATTAAAAACAAATTAGAAGGTTTTGGCCATTTTACCAATGAATGCTTAAAACGAATAGTTATTAACAACCCAACTATTACCTTTTATTTTTTGTTTGATAGGCCTTTTGACAAAAGTTTTATCTTTGCAAAAAATATAATTCCTGTTGTAATTCCCCCTCCAGCAAGGCACCCAATACTTTGGTATATTTGGTTTAACATTTCAGTTGCTGGTTGGTTAAAAATTAATAAGCCCGATTTATTTATAAGTACAGATGGATATGCTTGTTTAAACACAAAAGTTAGGCAAATAAGTGTTTTTCACGATTTGGCTTTTGAGCATTTTGAAGATGGAATACCCAAAATACAACTTAAATACATGAAATATTTTGCACCTTTATTTGCAAAAAAAGTAAATAGAATTGTAACAGTAAGTGAGTTTTCAAAAAACGATATAATTACAAAATATAATATTAAAAGCAACAAAATTGATGTGGTTTTTAATGGCGCTAATAATTTATTTAAACCATTAATTGATATTGAAAAACGGAAAATAAAAGAAAAATATAGTGCTGGATATAATTACTTTTTATACGTTGGTTCTATTCATCCTCGAAAAAATGTAAGTAAACTTTTACAAGCTTTTGATGTATTTAAAGAACAAACTAAAAGCGACTTCAAATTAGTGTTAACTGGAAGAATGGCTTGGAAAACTAATGATGTAAATACGGTTTTTAATCAAATGAAATATAAGGATGAAGTAATATTTACAGGTTATTTAACTAACGAAGATTTAGCTTTGGTTACTGCAAGTGCTTTTGCATTGTGTTACGTTTCATTATTCGAAGGTTTTGGAATACCAATTATTGAAGCAATGAAATGTGGCGTTCCAGTTATTTGTAGTAATACATCTTCCATGAAAGAGATTGGTGAAGGTGCAACTATGCAAATAAATCCTACCAATGTAGAAAGCTTAAGTTATGCTATGGTTAGACTTTATAACGACCCTGAACTTTTAAAAACTTTAATAAACAAAGGGTTTGAAAAACAAGCATTGTTTAGTTGGGATAAAACAGCCAATTTACTCTGGCAAAGTTGCTTAAAAGCAATGAGCGAATAAGCAATAAATACTATGCAAATGGCAATTTATTCAACTCGTAACTCTAAATAATAAACTCGCAATCTTCCAATCTACTATTCAACTACTTTTTCAAAAAATTTAAAGCCACACCATTAACACAATATCGTAAGCCTGTAGGTTTTGGTCCATCATCAAAAACATGTCCTAAATGACCACCACATTTAGCACACATAATTTCTACTCTTTGCATCCCTAATGTTTTATCTATTTCGGTTTTTATTTTTGTACTGTCTAATGCTTCAAAAAAACTTGGCCAACCACAACCAGCATCAAACTTACTTTCGCTTTTAAATAATTCATTGCCACAGCCTACACAACTGTAAATTCCACCATCATAATTATTTTCCCATTTGCTAGTAAATGGTCTTTCTGTTCCTTTTTTTCGTAAAACATAATATTGGTCTTTTGTTAATTGAGCGTTCCATTCTGAATCGGTTTTATTAACTAATACAGAATTGTTATTCATTTCGTTATTCATATTATTAATTTTATTTTTTGTTTGGTTATTAACTTCATTGTAATTGCACGATATTGAAGTAAGAATTAGGCTAATAAAAACCACTAATAATAGAAACCTAGCGTGCAAGCTATTTGTTTTATTTATTTTTAAATTTTTCATTTTGGTTGCTGTATATGCTTAAATTCTATTTGATACAAATTTTATTAGTATAAAATAGAAAAAAAACATTGTGTATACTTAATAATGTTATTAAACTAAAAGTGTTTTATAAAAAAATATTAATTAGTTTGCTGCTATTTCAAATCCGTTAAAATGAAAAAAATAAATCCATTAATAGCATTAATTTTATTAATAAATTTTCAAAATTGTTCCTTTGGAAATAATAACAATAACGAATTTAATTTTACAAAAAATGTAATTACTAGAACTGAAAAAAGAGATATAATTAATCAAATAATCCTAAACCCTGAAATGGTTATTTCTAATTGTGGTTGTTATGGAGCAAGCCCTATTGCCAATTTAGTTGATGAGCAAAACACTCAAATTGCCAGAAACGAGTTTATGCTACCAACTGATATGAGGTATAACAAAGCACAATTTATTATTGACTTAAAAAATACTTTTCAACTAAGTAAAATATCGGCTTTTGAGCTAGCAGGCAGTTGGCGTGGAAAAGATACAATTTTTATATATACAGGAAATCCAAATAAATGGAAATTAAATGGAATAATATTTACTGAAAGAAACAAAGACCAATGGAGTTCTATTAACCTAACTGATTCAAGCAGATTTGTGATGCTTGAGTTTAATATTAAAATAAATGACATTGAAGAAATTGTTTTATTTGGCAATAAAATTAGCAGTAACGAAGTTATAAATCCTGTTTTTAGCGGTATTAAAAATTATCCTACTTTCGATAAATTAATGGGTGCAACTGGAGGTTTGTGGGAAAACGAAAATTTAATGCAGTGTGTTAGTTCGCTTCGCGAGTTTCATTCATGGAACTGGAATGATGGTGGAATTGATGAGAAAAAACCTGGTTACACCATTCCAAATTATCCTGAATATCCTAATAACTATTTTATTTTTAATCCCGATTACAGTAACCGCCATACCGATGAAGATTATAAAAGATTAACCAATGCTGGTATTGAATTAAATCCTTGTTTACAAACTTCGGCTTACTATTTTACAAATGGAGAAAATGAAAACATAAAACCAGTAATTAAAGGAAATAACCCAAATAACCCTGAGTCATATAAAGCTCATGCCGATTATTTATTTCAATACACAGCTAGGTATGGAAATACCAAAGTTAACGATTCAAAACTAAAGCTTTATAAAAAAGGTTATGGCCCTTTAAACGAATTTCAACCACGCGTTTCTGGTTTAAATCTTGTAAAATCGGTTGAAAATTGGAACGAACCCGATAAATGGTGGCACTCTTTTGCAGCTACTTTTACCCCTTTTGAATTTGCAGCCATGTGCAGTGCCGATTATGATGGACATGAAAAAAAATTAGGCGTAAATGTAGGTGTAAAAAATGCCGATTCTACTATGAAAGTAGTTATGGGAGGTTTGGCATCATTAAACATTGATTATATTAAAGGTATGAAACTTTGGACAGAGTTTAATAGAACCGAAATGAAAAAATTTCCTGCCGATGTTTTAAATTTTCACCATTACTGTAATAAATTTATAAATGGCCAACCAACAATAGGCATTAGCCCAGAAGAAGATCATTTAAAAGATAAATTAAAAAAAATAGTTGCTTTCAGAGATTCATTGCTACCTAATTTGGAAATATGGTTAAGCGAATTTGGATACGATACCCAAGTAGGTTCCTCTCAAGCCGCTCCGGCTATTGAAAAAAATAGTACTGAAGAAATTCAAGGAAGATGGCTATTAAGAAGCTTTTTAGAAATATCAGCATCTGGAATTGATAAAGCTTTTGTTTATAATTTAGATGATTATGAAACCAATACCACTATTCAATATTTAACAAGTGGTTTAGTAAAATCAGCTCCTAATAACAAAAAAAAAATAGCTTGGTATTATGTGGCAGGTTTAAAAAGTTTACTTAAAAATTATTACTTTTTTAAAGAAATTCCATCTGGTAATAAAGAAATAAATATCTATGCATTTAAATCAAATAACTCTTCCAAAATAATTTATGCTTTGTGGTGTAATTCCTCAAATAATAAAGAAGTTTTTAATTATAAATTCAATATAAAAGGGAGTGAAAATGCAATAGTTTTTAAGCCAATTGCTAAAAATAGTTTTCATTTAAAAGAAAATATTAAGTCAACTTCTAATATTTTTAATATTGAAAAAATTAGTGAACTCCCTATATTTATTGAGGTAAATAATTAATAACAAAATAAAAAAGCCCACAAATAATTTAATATTTATGGGCTTTTAAATTGTATAAGAATTTAAATTTTATTCAAATTCTGCTTCTAAAATTCGCTTAATTTCAACAACTGTTTCTTCTTCTAATTCAGTTCTTCTAACCAATTCCTCGTTATTAAGAGCAAGAACTGCTTTTGCTGTATCTAAACCAATATTTTTTAACTCGTCTATTATCCAAGTATCTATTTCATCAGTAAATTCATCTAAATCAATATCATCTTCCTCATTTTCACCATCACGGTATACATCTATTTCATATCCTACCATTTTACCAGCAAGTTTTATATTGTTACCACCGTTTCCAATAGCTAAACTCACTTGGTCCGACTTTAAAAACACCGAAACGCGTTTATCAGCTTCTTCCACTTTAATACTTGTTATTTTAGCAGGACTTAATGCACGTGTAACAAGTAATTGAAGGTTATTGGTATAGTTTATTACATCTATGTTTTCGTTTCTTAATTCTCTAACAATACCATGAATACGGCTACCTTTCATACCCACACATGCTCCAACAGGATCAATTCTATCATCGTAACTTTCTACTGCTACTTTTGCACGTTTTCCTGGTTCTCTAACAATCTTTTTAATGTTTATTAAACCATCAATAATTTCTGGTACTTCTAATTCAAATAATCTTTCTAAGAAAACTGGAGATGTTCTTGATAAAATAATTCTTGGACTACCATTATGCATTTCTACCCTTAGTACAATTGCTTTGATTGATTCTCCTTTTTTATAATGATCAGCAGGAATCATTTCAGTTTTAGGAAGTAATAATTCATTGCCTTCTTCATCCAATACCATAATTTCTTTTTTCCAAATTTGGTATACTTCTCCACTCAATATTTCTCCTACTCTATCTTTGTATTTTTTATACAATTCGTCTTTTTCAAGTTCTAATACTTTACCCAATAGTGTTTGGCGAGCCGATAAAATTGCTCTTCTACCAAATACAGCCATTCCTACTTCTTCAGTTACATCTTCGTCTATTTCAAAATCGGGTTCTATTTTTATCGCATCGCTATATGCAATTTGAGTTCTAGGGTTTTCTACTTCACCATCATGAACAATTTTTCTATTTTGCCATATTTCTAAATCCCCACTTTTATCGTTTATAATTACGTCAAAGTTGTCATCAGTAACAAATTTTTTCCTTAACATTGTTCTAAACACATCTTCTAACACACGTTGTAACGTGGCTCTATCTATGTTTTTAAATTCTTTAAACTCACCAAAGGAGTCTATCAGTCCGGCACTATGCATAATTTACTTTTATTATTTATATTTTATTTAAAACTTATTTGAACTACACTTTCCAAAATGTCATTAAAGTTTATGTCTTTAAATGTAGGTTCTTTTGCTTTGTATTCTTTTTTAATATCTTTAAGTTGTAAAGTAATTGTTTCCCCTTCAATTTTTTCAAGCTTACCTAAAAGTTCTGTATTATGAATTAATTTAATTTTTAACTCTCTACCAATATGTTTTTGATATTGTCTAAATAGCTTTAATGGATTTTCAGCCCCAGGTGATGAAACTTCTAATATATATGCCTCATCTCCATATTCTAATTCATCTAAGTGTCCCGACAAATGTTTACTCAACATTCTACATTCATCAATAGTAACGCCATTGTCTCCATCTAAAAAAACTATAATTTTTTTACTCCCAATTTTTTGTTCTATATCAACTAAGAACAAATGCGATTCTAAATAATCGTTTGTCCAAGTTGTTAAATTTTCTATTATATCCATTTTTTTAAAATAAAAGAGGGGACTTTTGTCCCCTCTTCTTAATTTCTAATACGTTTCAAAAGTAAGTAAATTAATTAAAAATGCAAATTTTTAATTAAACTTCGTTTACTCTTAACTTACAATCAACTACCTTAACAAAGTAACAGAGCCAGAATATTGGTATTTTTTACCACTAAAGCTGGTTGCAAATATCTGATAAACGTATGCATCCTGTTGGCATTCGCCTCCTGTTTTTTGGTCTGTTCCATCCCATCCGGTATTCATTGGCCATGTATCTTTATTGTCCTTCGATTCATAAACCAATTTACCCCATCTGTTATAAACATATATTTCTATACTCTCAAATCCTGCTGCGGCCACAAAGAAATGTTTGTTACATGGTATACCTCCACATAAAACATCTACCGTTGAGCCTCCTTTTCCATTAGTACTTGGGTAAAATGCATTAGGTATAAATACTGTTATGTCTGGGTTTATTCTTATTGTTTTTGTTACTGAATCTATACAACCTTTTTCGCTTACAGCTATTAATGTAATTGGTATTTCCGCAGTATCAGCCACAAAGTTGATGTCTTTTGGATCTTTTATTGTTGATGTTCTGTTCAATAATGTTATTGGATCAACTCCCAATCGCCATAAATAACTATTGCTTACCACATCGGGTGTTGTTTTGTTGGTAAATGTAAAGTATGGTTTTGCTATTGTGGTTGCTAATTTATCAGGATCAAAATCTGCTGTTGGAGTTATCCATGCTATCGATTCTTGTGTTGCCGATGTATCTACACAACCTGTTACTGTATTTAATACCACCAATTGCATTTGGTAATTTTTGGGTGTGGTAAAACTCCTATCAAAGGTAGTTTTGTTTACTGCATCTGCCTCTACTGTACCATCTACTTTCCATATATAATTACAATCTGGTACTGCATTTGGCCCTGCTGTTAATGTTATGTTTAATGGTATTCCTGCTCTTACACATCCACTATCTACTCCAGTAAATGTTGCACTTGGTTTTGGATGGATGATAAAGTCTGATTGATCGCTTGCTGCTGCACATAAGCCATTATTATTGGTAATGATATTAACAGTCACTTTTCCTGCTGCTTTTTCTGCTGCCGATGGAGAATATGTTAACTGTGTTTTGTTACTATCTATAATGGTTCCTGTTCCATTTACTATTGACCACGTCAATCCATATGGGTGTGTTGAACTTGGACTCTTCAATACATTGATTGTAAATGATCCTCCATATTCACATGCTGATCCATTTTTACTCAAGGCCACATCTGGTGGAAACTGTATTCTTATTGGTGCGGTTGCACTATTGGCACAACCTTCTGACGTGCGGTAGTAATACCTTAAATTATATACTTGTTCTTGTAACAATCCATTGTTCTTTACATCTAAAAATGCAGTTGTATTGCCTATGGCTGCCGATAAATTAGGTGCGCCTGTAAATGATATAGAATCGGATGATGGTAAAAACTCTGGACTTGGACTTAGGTTAAATACTATCCTGTCTTGGGTTAAACAAACTGCAGTATCTGATCCTGGTGCTGTTAATATGCTTACATTTGGTATGCCTTTTACTCGTAAATCTGTCGTATCGGCTGCTCTACATCCGGTTGCTGTATCTGCATATACCAAGCTGTAGGTTTTTTCTGCGTCATTGGCAACTACTATATCTGGATGGAATGGCATAAATACTTGTCCGCGCGCTATGGCTCGTAAGTTTCTATTGGGTGCTGCAAAATACCAATATGACGTTTGTGGATTGGCAGCTGTAGTGCTATTGGTTCCTGCCAATGCCCTACTTGTTATATAAACACTGTCATCGCCTATACATACTGTTGGCAACAATCCTGCTTCTAGTATCGGTGATTTGGTTACTCTAAATACTACCGTATCGCTACTTGGGCATCCCAATAATGGTGATGACATGGTGATGATGCCTGGGCGCGCTGGTATAAATGCTACTTGTATGGTAGGTGGAAACGCTCGGTTAAATTCATAGCGTAATACATTGCTATCGCTTGCTAAGTTCAATCCGGTTCTTACATTTTTTAATGGATCGCTATTGTTTGTATCTGATGGCGTAAAGTAATACCTGTTTTCGCTTGGTACATAGCTTACGCCTCGTCCATACCATACCTCATCAAAGCCTGATGCATTAAAGCCTTTGGTTAAATCGTACAAGCCATATCTTGGTGAAAAATCACAGAATTTTGGTGGGCCAGTTATGTTTACTGGGGTTACTGGAAATATACCCAATATTACTGAATCTTTTCTTACACAACCTGTTGTATTGGCTTTTACATTTAAATATACATAGTTACCAAATGCTCTGCCTACATATGTGCCTGGTAAATATTGTAAGCTGTCTATTCGTATTACATTTCCTCCTAATGTAAATGCATTGGGGTTAGGTGGGTAGCTCCATGTTTGCACTGTTTGTGATGCTACTGGATTGCTCGTTTGTACTGTTCCTAAGTTATATAATCCTTGGTCGCTACACAAGGCTACGGGTTGTGGCCTATTGAGTATATTGGGTAAGCCGTTTATTTTTAAGCTCGCGGTATCGTCTGTAAAGCATGTACGGCCATCGTAAGTGTAATAGCCTCTTAGGTTATATAATGTAGTTGCGGCTGTTGTGGTTGGTAATAACAACGTGTCGTTTTCTAGTATCCTATTTATTTTTCCTATATCGTACCACACAAAGCTATCTATGTACATGGTGCTAAACCTTCCGCGCAATGCAAAATTTGGATCGTTTTGACAAGCTGAATCTTTTGGACTAATAAATTCTACTGGTGTATTGATAAATAATCTAGTGGTATCTAAAGTGCTACATCCATATATATCGGTTTTGCGCAATACGTAGGTGGCAGAATCGGAAAATTGTAAATTGTTTAGTAACAGGGTGGGTTGTGAATCGCGAGGAACGGTTAAGTTGGGTGCTATATACCACAATGAGCGTAATACGGGTGTGGTGCCATTAGTGCCTACAAATAAACTCGTATCATCGCCCTCGCACAAGCGTATTCTTGGAGTCAATTCGCGCAATGGCAATGCGCGTGTCAATACATTAAAGGTCGCGGAATCTAAACAGCCATCTGAATCTCTTATTTTTACTTTATAGGTGGTATTGTTACCGGTATTGGTTGGGCTTATTTGTAAAAATGAATCTATACTTATTCCTGCTCCTACATTGGGATCTAAATTTCCTTTTATTACTGTTTGGCTACTTAAACCGCCTTGGAAAAACTGAAAGCCGGCTTGGTTCGCTTGGCGGTTGCCTCCACTCGCTAGGGCTTTTACTGTTACTGAACTTCCTATGCAATTAAAGGTGTCGGTTACTCGTACATCTAAAGGTTCACCTATGATTACTGTGCCCGAATCTACACTTGGGCAACCGTTGGGTACTGGTTGGGTACTATTTAAGCGTAAAAAGTATTTGTAGGTTCCTGATTGGTTAAAGTAATGGCGGTAAATAGGATTGGGTGGCGCGCCTGGGGTTGCTGTGGCTTGGGTATATGCGCCTGAACCTGGAAATGTTTCTATTTGCCAGCGGCTTTGGGCAGGGTTTAATGTGGTTTGACTTGGATTGTTTAAAACAAAGTTAAATGTTCTAAAACCACATTTGTTATCTACTACGGTTATGCCTGGTATTGGTACGGCTACTACCGTTATATTTACTCCACGAATGGCAAAGGCTTTTAAAGGGCAAAATCTATCTGAACCAGTTACTGTAAATGAGTGTGGTTGTGCCCTGGCAGCACTTACTGGTGGGGTCCAACAAAATTTGAAACTATCGGCTTTCGGTCCTTGGGTTCCGCGTTGACTCAATATATAGTTTCTTACAAATGTGGCTCCTGCCATTACTGGGTTAAATAATCCTGGATTGTTCCATTTTAAATCGGTGGTATCGGCCAAGATAGGTGGTACGTTGGTAAGAACTTGTTGATCTTCGGCTACTATATCTAAACATATTTGCTGACCAGCACATACTGAAAAATTATTTGAGCCTACATTTAAAACTCCATTCCGATATACTTTTATGAGTGGTACTCTATTTGCCAAACACAATTGTGTTTGAAATTGCACATCACGCCTTGTTGTTCCTACGTTTACCCACACTCCATTTACCAATCGCCACTGTTTTACTTCAATTACTAAGTTAGAAACAAAAACACCCAAAGGTCTAAACAATACGTCACCTGTTGCTGGATCTATTCTTAATCCTGCTGGGTAAGCAGCGTTTTGGTTTGGTGCTCCAAAATATGGGAAAGGGTAACCAGCACTGTATGGTGGTATATAAGATACAAATGAACCTACACCAACCAATGATTGACCAAAGGCATAACTCAATGAATCTCCATCGGGATCAATGGCTCCTAAATTATATACAAAGTCAACTCCAGTACAAACCAATGCTGCGGCATCGTTCGTAAAAGTAGGTGCCGAATTACATGGAATTTGACAACGATCAACTTCACAAACGGTTTGAAATGAACCAGGAACAATTGTTGTTAAAGCATTATTTCTGCAACAAGTATTTGCACCTAATATAACTCTACAACAAGTAGAAGGAATTCCACTTAAATCTACGTTTCCTTCGTAAGTATATACTTCAATTCCTGGACTAAATGTTCCTGCAGCTCTGGTATTACAATTGGTACAAATAGTATAAACCGATGTACATGTTTGTATAATATCAAAACCACTGGTTGCTGAAACAGCTGTTAATGTAAAACTTCCAAAGTTTACTCCATTACAACCTGGGCTGGCTCCAGTAATTGCAGTACTCCATCCAGAACTTGCTGTTGTACAACCTGCCACTGTTCCATTTGGAATGCCATTCGTACAGCCTGGACAAAGTGGGATACCAATACAATCTCTATAAATTTTCATCGTTACCTTATATACACCAGGTGTTGATGTACATTGGTAGCTAATATCACTACCTACTAAGTGAGTAGCGTTACTTTCTTTTGAATTAAATATTAATGAAACTATCGTCATTAATAAAATTAACTTGTAACATTTTAATTGTAAAAATAATTTTTCCATAATTTTACTTTTTTTATTTATTTATTGAACAAAAATAATATTCTAATTTCTAAAATTTTTCTTAACTTTTATCTAAATTTTTAATTTAATAAAAAAATAAGATTTAAACTTAAACACTTATATTCAATGTGTTAACTTAAAATCAATTACCTTAACAAAGTAACAGAGCCAGAATATTGGTATTTTTTACCACTAAAGCTGGTTGCAAATATCTGATAAACGTATGCATCCTGTTGGCATTCGCCTCCTGTTTTTTGGTCTGTTCCATCCCATCCGGTATTCATTGGCCATGTATCTTTATTGTCCTTCGATTCATAAACCAATTTACCCCATCTGTTATAAACATATATTTCTATACTCTCAAATCCTGCTGCGGCCACAAAGAAATGTTTGTTACATGGTATACCTCCACATAAAACATCTACCGTTGAGCCTCCTTTTCCATTAGTACTTGGGTAAAATGCATTAGGTATAAATACTGTTATGTCTGGGTTTATTCTTATTGTTTTTGTTACTGAATCTATACAACCTTTTTCGCTTACAGCTATTAATGTAATTGGTATTTCCGCAGTATCAGCCACAAAGTTGATGTCTTTTGGATCTTTTATTGTTGATGTTCTGTTCAATAATGTTATTGGATCAACTCCCAATCGCCATAAATAACTATTGCTTACCACATCGGGTGTTGTTTTGTTGGTAAATGTAAAGTATGGTTTTGCTATTGTGGTTGCTAATTTATCAGGATCAAAATCTGCTGTTGGAGTTATCCATGCTATCGATTCTTGTGTTGCCGATGTATCTACACAACCTGTTACTGTATTTAATACCACCAATTGCATTTGGTAATTTTTGGGTGTGGTAAAACTCCTATCAAAGGTAGTTTTGTTTACTGCATCTGCCTCTACTGTACCATCTACTTTCCATATATAATTACAATCTGGTACTGCATTTGGCCCTGCTGTTAATGTTATGTTTAATGGTATTCCTGCTCTTACACATCCACTATCTACTCCAGTAAATGTTGCACTTGGTTTTGGATGGATGATAAAGTCTGATTGATCGCTTGCTGCTGCACATAAGCCATTATTATTGGTAATGATATTAACAGTCACTTTTCCTGCTGCTTTTTCTGCTGCCGATGGAGAATATGTTAACTGTGTTTTGTTACTATCTATAATGGTTCCTGTTCCATTTACTATTGACCACGTCAATCCATATGGGTGTGTTGAACTTGGACTCTTCAATACATTGATTGTAAATGATCCTCCATATTCACATGCTGATCCATTTTTACTCAAGGCCACATCTGGTGGAAACTGTATTCTTATTGGTGCGGTTGCACTATTGGCACAACCTTCTGACGTGCGGTAGTAATACCTTAAATTATATACTTGTTCTTGTAACAATCCATTGTTCTTTACATCTAAAAATGCAGTTGTATTGCCTATGGCTGCCGATAAATTAGGTGCGCCTGTAAATGATATAGAATCGGATGATGGTAAAAACTCTGGACTTGGACTTAGGTTAAATACTATCCTGTCTTGGGTTAAACAAACTGCAGTATCTGATCCTGGTGCTGTTAATATGCTTACATTTGGTATGCCTTTTACTCGTAAATCTGTCGTATCGGCTGCTCTACATCCGGTTGCTGTATCTGCATATACCAAGCTGTAGGTTTTTTCTGCGTCATTGGCAACTACTATATCTGGATGGAATGGCATAAATACTTGTCCGCGCGCTATGGCTCGTAAGTTTCTATTGGGTGCTGCAAAATACCAATATGACGTTTGTGGATTGGCAGCTGTAGTGCTATTGGTTCCTGCCAATGCCCTACTTGTTATATAAACACTGTCATCGCCTATACATACTGTTGGCAACAATCCTGCTTCTAGTATCGGTGATTTGGTTACTCTAAATACTACCGTATCGCTACTTGGGCATCCCAATAATGGTGATGACATGGTGATGATGCCTGGGCGCGCTGGTATAAATGCTACTTGTATGGTAGGTGGAAACGCTCGGTTAAATTCATAGCGTAATACATTGCTATCGCTTGCTAAGTTCAATCCGGTTCTTACATTTTTTAATGGATCGCTATTGTTTGTATCTGATGGCGTAAAGTAATACCTGTTTTCGCTTGGTACATAGCTTACGCCTCGTCCATACCATACCTCATCAAAGCCTGATGCATTAAAGCCTTTGGTTAAATCGTACAAGCCATATCTTGGTGAAAAATCACAGAATTTTGGTGGGCCAGTTATGTTTACTGGGGTTACTGGAAATATACCCAATATTACTGAATCTTTTCTTACACAACCTGTTGTATTGGCTTTTACATTTAAATATACATAGTTACCAAATGCTCTGCCTACATATGTGCCTGGTAAATATTGTAAGCTGTCTATTCGTATTACATTTCCTCCTAATGTAAATGCATTGGGGTTAGGTGGGTAGCTCCATGTTTGCACTGTTTGTGATGCTACTGGATTGCTCGTTTGTACTGTTCCTAAGTTATATAATCCTTGGTCGCTACACAAGGCTACGGGTTGTGGCCTATTGAGTATATTGGGTAAGCCGTTTATTTTTAAGCTCGCGGTATCGTCTGTAAAGCATGTACGGCCATCGTAAGTGTAATAGCCTCTTAGGTTATATAATGTAGTTGCGGCTGTTGTGGTTGGTAATAACAACGTGTCGTTTTCTAGTATCCTATTTATTTTTCCTATATCGTACCACACAAAGCTATCTATGTACATGGTGCTAAACCTTCCGCGCAATGCAAAATTTGGATCGTTTTGACAAGCTGAATCTTTTGGACTAATAAATTCTACTGGTGTATTGATAAATAATCTAGTGGTATCTAAAGTGCTACATCCATATATATCGGTTTTGCGCAATACGTAGGTGGCAGAATCGGAAAATTGTAAATTGTTTAGTAACAGGGTGGGTTGTGAATCGCGAGGAACGGTTAAGTTGGGTGCTATATACCACAATGAGCGTAATACGGGTGTGGTGCCATTAGTGCCTACAAATAAACTCGTATCATCGCCCTCGCACAAGCGTATTCTTGGAGTCAATTCGCGCAATGGCAATGCGCGTGTCAATACATTAAAGGTCGCGGAATCTAAACAGCCATCTGAATCTCTTATTTTTACTTTATAGGTGGTATTGTTACCGGTATTGGTTGGGCTTATTTGTAAAAATGAATCTATACTTATTCCTGCTCCTACATTGGGATCTAAATTTCCTTTTATTACTGTTTGGCTACTTAAACCGCCTTGGAAAAACTGAAAGCCGGCTTGGTTCGCTTGGCGGTTGCCTCCACTCGCTAGGGCTTTTACTGTTACTGAACTTCCTATGCAATTAAAGGTGTCGGTTACTCGTACATCTAAAGGTTCACCTATGATTACTGTGCCCGAATCTACACTTGGGCAACCGTTGGGTACTGGTTGGGTACTATTTAAGCGTAAAAAGTATTTGTAGGTTCCTGATTGGTTAAAGTAATGGCGGTAAATAGGATTGGGTGGCGCGCCTGGGGTTGCTGTGGCTTGGGTATATGCGCCTGAACCTGGAAATGTTTCTATTTGCCAGCGGCTTTGGGCAGGGTTTAATGTGGTTTGACTTGGATTGTTTAAAACAAAGTTAAATGTTCTAAAACCACATTTGTTATCTACTACGGTTATGCCTGGTATTGGTACGGCTACTACCGTTATATTTACTCCACGAATGGCAAAGGCTTTTAAAGGGCAAAATCTATCTGAACCAGTTACTGTAAATGAGTGTGGTTGTGCCCTGGCAGCACTTACTGGTGGGGTCCAACAAAATTTGAAACTATCGGCTTTCGGTCCTTGGGTTCCGCGTTGACTCAATATATAGTTTCTTACAAATGTGGCTCCTGCCATTACTGGGTTAAATAATCCTGGATTGTTCCATTTTAAATCGGTGGTATCGGCCAAGATAGGTGGTACGTTGGTAAGAACTTGTTGATCTTCGGCTACTATATCTAAACATATTTGCTGACCAGCACATACTGAAAAATTATTTGAGCCTACATTTAAAACTCCATTCCGATATACTTTTATGAGTGGTACTCTATTTGCCAAACACAATTGTGTTTGAAATTGCACATCACGCCTTGTTGTTCCTACGTTTACCCACACTCCATTTACCAATCGCCACTGTTTTACTTCAATTACTAAGTTAGAAACAAAAACACCCAAAGGTCTAAACAATACGTCACCTGTTGCTGGATCTATTCTTAATCCTGCTGGGTAAGCAGCCCCTGCATTAGGCGCACCAAAGTAGGGAAAAGGATATCCTGCACTGAAAGGTGGAATGTACTGAACAAATGAATTAAAATTTTGAAGTGATTGACCAAAGGCATAACTCAATGAATCTCCATCGGGATCAATGGCTCCCAAATTATATACAAAGTCAACCCCACTACATACCAATGCCGCTGCATCGTTGGTAAAGGTAGGTGCTGAATTACATGGAATGGCGCATCTATTAACAGCTGCCTCAGTAAAATAGTTGGCAGAAGAAATAGTTGTTCTAGCATTATTTCTGCAACAAGCACTAAATCCAATTGAAATATTACAACAAGTAGATGGAATTCCACTAAAATCAACATTTCCCTCAAAAGTATAAACTTCTATTCCCGGGCTAAATGTTCCAGCTGATCTTGTATTACAATTGGTACAAATTGTTGCAACGGATGTACATGTTTGTATAATGTCATAACCACTAGTTACAGCTACAGCAGATAATGTAAAAGTTCCAAAACTAACTCCAATACAACCCGGACTTGCTCCTATTAAAGTATTAGTAAAACCACAACAAGCATTGGCAGTTGTACAACCGGAAACCGAACCAGGATTGTTAGCACAACCTGGACACATGTAAGCACCAGCACAATCTCTGTAAATCTTTAACGTAATTTTGTATACGCCAGGAGTTGATGTACATTGGTAGCTTATGTCACTACCTACCAAGTGATCAGCTTTAACTTTATTTGAAAACAAAAAAACTAATAAGACCATTAAAAATGGTGATGATAATTTTTTGGGGTAATATTTAAAAAAATTCATTGTTGTATTTTTAATTTTTAACAAAACTAATTATAACTTCTCTAAATTTTTTGTTAAGAAAATTTAATTATGGATATTAAATAAAAAAATTAGATTTTACCTAAGAATAATTAATATTGTTAATTATGAATTATACAGAACAAAACGGTAGTGAAATTTTTAATATTGATGAGCCAATTTGGATATCGAAAAACGAAAAATTATTAAATATTCAATTTGATGCAAAATTTGATTTAAAGAAAATAAAAAACTCAAATAAAAGAATGTGGCGTTATGAAGACGCGATTGCAATAGATCAAACAAAAGGAATAGTGAGTATGGATGAGGGTTTTACTCCTATTGAAAAAATAAAACTAAACAAAAAAGAGGTATATATAAAACATGAACATTTATTTTGTTCGGGCAGTTATAAAGACAGGGGTGCAACAACTTTAATAACAAAAGCAAAACAATTAGGAATAAAAAAAGTAGTACAAGATAGCAGTGGAAATGCTGGTTGTGCAATTGCCGCTTATGCTGCAAAAGCACAAATTGAATGCGAAATATATTTACCAGAAAACACAAGTGAAAATAAAATAATACAAATGCAAGCTTATGGAGCAACTATAAATAAAGTAAATGGAACTAGAAAAGATACATCAATAGCTGCATACAAAGCAGCCCAAATAAATTATTATGCGAGCCATTGTTACAATCCTTGGTTTTTTGAAGGAACTAAAACTTTTGCTTTTGAAATATGCGAACAACTAAATTGGAAATGCCCAGATAGTATGATACTTCCAGCAGGAAATGGAACTTTAATAATTGGATGTTATATTGGTTTTACTCAGCTTGCCAATGCTGGAATTATAAATAAAATGCCTAAAATTGTAGCTGTTCAAACTGCTATTTGTTCTCCTTTGGCAGATAAATTTTTTAATATGGAAAAAAGAGAAAACGAATATTCAAGTAACTCCATTGCAGAAGGTATTGCTATAGTTAATGCACCAAGAAGTGAACAAATTATTGATGCAGTTATTAAAACTAATGGAACATTTTTAAAAGTAACTGAAGACGAAATAAAAAATACTTGGAAAAAAATGGCTCAAACTGGCTTTTATATTGAACCAACAAGCGCTGCTACAATTGCTGGAGTTGAAAAATATATTATAGAAAGTTATGATGAAATAATTGTATCATTATTTAGTGGACATGGTTTAAAATCAAAGTTTCAATTTGAAGTAAATTAGTTTCAAACGTTTCAAAATGAAACTTTATAAAAAAACCAAATCGTACAATATCCTAATTATTATAATTTTGAATTAATGGAACTAAAGTTGAGTATTTGACTACATTAATGAAAGAACCACCTCTATTTACAACTAATTGAATAAATTTTTAAACATATTAAATAACTTAAGTACTGGTTCTAGATCGGCTATTAGTTATATTACTATTATATTTTTTGCATTAGCAACTAGTATAACAGCAATTGTGTTGCTTCAATTTAGTAAAAACATAGACGAAAAACTATCTAAAAACTATTCTCCAGCAATAAATGCTACAAAAGACATTCATTTAATAATAAATGAAAGCTATAGACATGCTGAATCAATTGTAAATTTAAATGATAAATCAAGCAGGCTTAAATTAGAAAAAATAATTGAAAAACAGTACAGAAGAAGAAAAATATTTTTAATAGAATTATTTCAAGTTAAAGGTTTAGAGGAGGTTAAAAAGATGTTTTTAACTGCTGATAAATCATATTTAGAAGTAATGAAGAAAGAAAAAGAACTACTTAGTCTTTCGTTTAATAAAAAAGCTAGTCCAGAATCTTTAAAAATACTAGAAGAAATTAAAATTAACATCAAACAAATTTCGAACGATATTGATGAAATAGAGAGAAGTTTGATTGATGAAAGCAATTTTTTACAAGCAGAAAAATATAAAAGCTACCGAACATTAAGGTTTTCGTTATTAATTATGATGGTAGTTTTAGTTTTGGTAGCAGCAATATCATTAATAATAACAAACGAAACTATTTCGAACCCTGTGAAAGAAATAAGCTTGTTTTTAAAAGAAATGGGTAAAGGCGAAATAATAAGCTTTGAAAATATTAGCAACAGGAAAGATGAAATTGGTGAAATGATTGAATCAGCAAAAGTTTTATCGATTGGTATAAAAAATAAAGCTGATGTGGCTTTTCAAATTGGAAAAGGCAATTACGATATAAACGTTCCATTACTTAGTAAAAAAGACAAACTGGGTAAAGCACTAATTGAAATGAAATATAACTTAATTCAAAGTAAATTGAATGAAGAAAAAAACCTGAATGAATTAGCGCTTAACAACAAAAAATTAGAAAAAAGAAATAAAGAATTAGATCAGTTTGCATATATCACTTCGCACGATTTAAAAAGCCCATTAAGAGGAATTAATAATTTGGCTGAATGGATAGAAGAAGATATGGCAATAACGATGACTGATGATAGTAAAAAATATTTTTCAATGTTAAAAGGGAGAGTTCATAGAATGGAATCATTAATAAATTCACTATTAAAATATAGCCGTGCGGGAAGAGTTAGTGGAGAAAAGGAAATTGTAAATACCAACCATGTAGTAAACCAAGTGTTAAAAAGGCTAAATCCACCTGAAAAGATTGCTGTTTATTACGACATGAATTTACCTAAAGTAAATGCTAATTATGCAGATATGGACGATATTTTTTATGAATTAATTTCTAATTCAATTAAGTATAACAATAAAATTAATCCTATTGTAAATGTAACTTACAAAATTGTAGATAACAATTTTGTGTTTTGTGTTGCAGATAATGGACCAGGAATTTCAGAAGAATTTCATCAAAAAATATTTACCATTTTTCAAACGCTAGAAACAAGAGACAAAATAGAAAGCGTGGGTGCTGGGCTAGCTATTGTTAAAAAAATAGTGGAAGAGCATGGTGGTAAAGTCTGGCTAGAATCGAAGGAAAATGTTGGCACTAAATTTTATTTTAATTGGCCAATTCCATTAGAAGAAAAGCTTTCAGCTTAAGGGTTCAAAACCAATTAAATTACTAATTTTTTGTGCTTTTGCTTTTACCTCCTCTACCGAGTTAGCTAAAACGGTAATATGACCCATTTTTCTAAATGGCTTACTTTCTTTTTTATCGTACAAATGCAAATAAACACCTTCAATTAAGTGAATTTGATTTAAATTTTTAATAACGTAAGGTCCAGTAAAATTTGCATCGCCTAATAAATTAAGCATTGCAGCTGGTTTAATTAAAGTTGTACAACCTACTGGCAATCCCAATAAAATTCTTGTTAATTGTTCGTACTGTGAAGTATAACTGGCTTCTATTGTATGGTGACCAGAATTATGTGGCCTTGGGGCTATTTCATTAACTAAAACTTCCCCCTCTTCAGTTAAAAACATTTCAACTGCAAATATTCCAGGACTCTTAAATTTATTAATGGTTTGTACAGCAATAATTTTAGCTTTTTCAGCAATTTGTTTACTTATTTCTGCTGGGCTTATTAAGTATGTAACTAAGTTTGCTGTAGCATCAAATTCCATTTCTACTGGTTCGTAAGCAACTGTTTTTCCGAAAATATCTTTAGCTACAATTATCGAAATCTCTTTTTCACAAGGTATAAATGCTTCTAAAACACAAGGAACATTAAATGGAATTAATTCGTTGTTTTCTAAAATTTCTTTGCTTTTTAAAATTGAAACACCTTTGCCATCGTATCCATCTTTACTGGTTTTGGCTACAAATTTTTCTGTATCCAAACTTATAATTGCTTCGTTCCATTCACTAATATTATTAACTAAGAAATAAGGTGCAGTTGGAATATTATTATCTTTATAAAAGTTTTTTTGAAGTCCTTTATCTTGTATTATTTGTAATACTTTAGGGGAGGGAATAATTGTTTTACCTTCTTCTTCTAATTTAATTAATGCATTGGTATTAACATGTTCTATTTCAAAAGTTAATACATCACTTATTTCAGCTAACTCTATAATTTTATTTTCATCCATTAATGAACCACAAATAAAATTATGTGCTAAATGGTAACAAGGACAATCGTTTGAAGCTTCTAAAATATTTACTTTTACATTTAGCCTTAATGCTTCTTCAATTAACATTCGCCCTAATTGACCGCCTCCTATAATTCCAATTTTTTGTTTAAGTAAATTCATTTATTCAACTCAAATTAATTATTTTTTAAAGAAAGTACTTGGTTATAAAATTTTTCATAAACTGGTACAATATTATTTATATCAAATTCCAAAGCCCTTGCTAATGCGTTAGCTTTAAACTGTTTTAATCTTACTTCGTTTTCTAAAATATAAATACCTTTTTCGGCCATTTCAAATACATTGCCTACGTTTGCCATAAAACCCGAAATTCCATTTTGAACTAACTCAGGAATACCTCCTGCATTACTTGCAATTACAGGAACCTCGCATGCCATGGCTTCTAATGCTGCCAATCCAAAACTTTCTGTTTCACTGGGCATTAAAAACAAATCGCACACACTTAGTATTTCCTCAACCGGATTTTGTTTTCCTAAAAACAAAGTGCATTCACATAAATTTAATTCTCGGCAAAGCGCTTCCGCATTGTGTCTTTCGGGCCCATCGCCCACAAGCAATAATTTGGATGGTATTTTTGAATTAATTTCCCCAAAAATCTTTATTACATCGTCTACTCTTTTTACTTTTCTAAAATTAGAAGTATGAACAATTAATTTTTCATTTTGCGGGGCTATTGCTTTTTTAAAATGCTCCTTTGGTTGTTTTTGAAAACGAGTAACATCAATAAAGTTAGGAATAACTTCAATATGCTTTGTTATTTTAAAATGCTTATAAGTATCTTGTTTTAAAAAATCGGATACAGAAGTAACTGCATCTGATTGATTGATAGAATAGGTAACAACAGGTTCAAATGCAGCATCTTTTCCAACTAAAGTAATATCGGTTCCATGTAAAGTAGTTATTACTGGAATATGTATGCCTTCAGTAGCTAATATTTGCCTAGCCATAATTGCTGCCGAAGCATGAGGTATGGCATAGTGAACATGTAATAAATCTAATTTTTCAAATTTAACAACGTCAACCAAAGTGCTTGCTAACGAAGTTTCATAAGGCGGAAAATCAAATAATGGATAAGTGCTTACATTAACTTCGTGGTAAAATATATTGCTCATAAATGAATCTAACCTTGCAGGTTGTTTATAAGCTATGAAATGAACTTGATGTCCTCTTTGTGCTAATGCTTTGCCTAGTTCAGTAGCTACTACTCCGCTACCTCCATAGGTTGGATAACACACAATTCCTATTTTCATTTTGTTTAATTATTATATAAATTAAAGTACAAATGTTATTTTTTTGTTTTATAAATTAAAATTAATTTGTTGATTAAACTCTTATTATTTTAATTCCCTATTTTACAAACATTTATAAACTAAAAAATCAGCCAATAAATAGCTGGTTTTTTATATTTTCACAATTTAATTATGCCGGAACTTCTACTTGATCAACAAATTTATAGCCAATGCCTCTTGATGATTGAAGGAAAACAGGATTTTTAGCGTCAGTTTCAAAATATTTTCTTAAGCTCAACATAAAATTATCAACTGTACGTGTATTTGGAATAACATTGTAATCCCACACTACTTTTAAAATATGCTCTCTGCTTACTACTGCATTTTTGTTTTCAATAAGTAGTTTTAACAATAAAGTTTCTTTCTTAGTTAAGTCAATCAAACCATCCACACCTTTTGCTTGGTGACTGTCAAAATTAATCCAATTATTTCCAAAGTAAACAATTTTTGGTGCTGCTCTTTCAGTTAATTTAATCTTATCTCTGGTTTCAATTAGTTTTTTTATTCTTAGTAATAATTCTTCTAAATCGAATGGTTTAGTTAAATAATCATCGCCACCTTTTTTTAAACCTTCCACTCTTTCGCTTGGAGTATTTTTGGCTGATAAAAATAAAATTGGAATATCTTGGTCGTGTAATCTAACGTTTTCACACACCATGTAACCATCCATTTCGGGTAACATTATATCAAGTACTATTAAATCAAATTTGCGTTCTCTAAAAGCATCAACTGCCTTTTTACCGTCATTTACCGCTACTACATGATAATTTTCTAATTCTAAGTTTAATTTAATGGCGTGTTGAATATTTTCTTCATCTTCAACTAATAAAATATTTTTCATAAGAATGGGGTTTAATGTTACTTAATTATTAACGATAAAAGTAAGCTCAAAGTTTGTGCCCTGAGGTTGGTTATTTAAAACTTGGATAGTTCCTTTATGAAAATCGACTAGTTTTTTAACAATAAACAAACCTAAACCTGTTCCTTTACTTTTTCTTGTTTGCTCGTCACCAACCCTAAAAAACTTATCAAACAACCTTTGTTTGTGGCTTTCTTCAATTCCTAAACCCAAATCTAAAATACTTAATTTAACGTGTTTATTATCCGACTTTAAAACAATTGTAATGTTTTGGTCAGAATATTTTTCTGCATTACTTAAAAGGTTAGTTAGTATAGTTTCAATGGCAAATTCATCTCCATTAATATACACTTCGTTTTCAATATTTTTAATTAGTCTATCATTTAAATTTCTAGGTTCTGCAAATTTGTCTATTAATTTATTTAATAAAATACTCAAATTTAATCTTACCAAAACTGGTTCGTAGTGCTTTGTTTCTAATTGTGCAGAAAGCAATAGGTTTTCAACTAAAATTTTTAATCTGTTAGTTTCAACAATGGAATTTTTATAAATTAATTTCTGCTGTTCTTTATCTAAATCTCGCTTCAATAAAGTTTCTAAGTACAATTTAATGGAGGCAATGGGAGTTTTTAACTCGTGTGTAATTGATAGTAAAAAATTATTTTGTTGTTGGTTTAAAGCAATACTTTTTTCAAAAGTTTTATAAACCCATGTAATTCCCCAAAATAAAATTGCCATCATTACTAAACCTTCGGTAGCATACATCCATTTTTTTCTTAGTAATTTTATATCTGATTCTTTTTCCTCTAACGCTGTTTTCTGGTAGGCTTCAACTTTTGGTCTAATTAAATAGCTATTGAATGGATTAACTGAATCTATAAACACTATTTCAAGTTGACTGTAGTTTTGGTTAAAATATTTTTTAAGTTGATTGGTATCTAAGAAATTATCTTGACGAATTTCTTCAAAAATATCTGACGAAGCTTTGTAACATAATATTTCATCGGTTTCAGCTTTTAATTTCGAATATTGAATTTCGAGATTATTGATATTTTTACTGTTTCTAAAATGTTCGAAACCCCACCAACCAAATGCTAAAACTATATAAAAAGATAAAAAAATGAAAATTAAACGAGGTTTATTCATTCGAAATTAAACAAAAAAAATATTCTAAAGTTCTAAAAAACTTTTTCTTTTTGGGTTAATATATTTTTTAATATTTAACCAAAATGCCAAAATAAGATAAATTAAAACAGGTGAAGCTGCAGTAATAAATGAAGTATAGATAAAATACATACGTATAATGTTAGAGTTTATTCCAAATCTATTTCCTAGATAAGAGCAAACTCCAAAAACATTTTTTTCAACAAAGTATTTTATTTTTTCCATTATTAATTGTTTCCAAATATAAAAAACAAAATCAAATTTATTTTTTTAATTTAAAATTACCAATTTTTGAAATGCCTCTTCGGTTTTTCCTTGTGCTTTTACTTTAACTTTATAAATGTAAACTCCTTTTCCTATTGCATCGCCATAATCATCTTTTCCATCCCACTCTATCTCGCTAAAATGACCATTGGCAGCAGTTACATCTTTCTGTATCGATTTTACTATTTTACCACTAACAGTATAAATTTGAACCAATACTTGCATATCAGTTCCAGCTTTATTGTGGTCGAAATGAAATGCAGTTTTTGAAGTAAACGGATTAGGATAATTCAATACATTTTGCAAAGCCAATTTGCCATCGTTTGCAACTAAAAATTCAATTTCAGCTTCGCCTATGTTATTAAAAATATCGTAAGCCTGAAACTTTATTTTATTTAACCCTAACGGCAAGCTTTTGTAATTGTAATTTACTGTTCCAAATTGGTAAGTGTTTAAACCCGATTGGTAAAAATCGTTCATAATAATGGTATTCGAATTGTTTTTATTCATTACAGCATTTAAATCGCGACCTACACCACGGCTTGTTGTATTTATTCCATTTTCGTCATATATTTTTGCTATAAACAATGAGTTTTCTGGAACTAAACCTCCATTTGCAAACTTTTCATCGTTCATAAATAATTTTATTTCTGGTCCTTTGTTATCTACCCAAACCGAATCAGAAGTTCCACCAATAAATACTTTTCCTTCGTAACCGCTTGCATCTGTTGTGTCGTTATTGGCGTAATAACTTATTTTACCAAAACCATATTGGTAATCAATGTCTTTAGGAACTATGAAACTAAAAGTAAAGTTACCATTTACCACCGAAGCCGAACCTTTGTAAATAATATTATTTTGCAATTTAAAACTACTAATACTAACAGGCTTTTCTAAATCAACTATTGGGTACTCCGATTCTTTATCAAAAACTGTGGGGTAAACTATTCCATTAAAATTAGTCATTATATTATTTTTTTCATCCAATACTTTTCCAGTAACTGTAACTTTGCTTAAAGCCTTAATAGTATCAGTAAAAACATCAATTGATTTATTGTTGATAGTAGTAGTTTTTACATTATACCTTGGTAATGCCAATTGTAACATTGGATCACCCAATAAAGTAAAGTTCCTGGTATTGCCTGTTGCATATAAATTTTTAGTTTGCATTATTAACTCACCAAAAGTTTTAGGTTTCATAATAGCGTTAGAATCTAATCCCAATACGCTATTAAATTTATCGTTTAAAGCATCGTTACTACTTGAATATACTAGCCTTACAGTAGTAAATAATGCTATTGGTCCTCCGTTCGGATTGATCAATGCTAATTCACCAGCAGCTAACCGTGAAGGGTCATCAAACCTACTAAATTCGCAAGTGGCTGTCATCAATAAAGGCATATTTTCTTTTACATTCCAAGCATTTATTTCATCCACATTTAATATTCTGCGCGCGCTCCAACCTACTTCGCCTCCATGTCCTATATAATTTATAATTAAACTGCCTTTGTTTACAGCATTATTTATGGCAGTATTTACTTGTGGAAACCTTTTACCACCCGCAGTAGCTAGAGGTTCGTATGAGTTTGAATAAATTTTATTGATATTAAATTTTTTAAATTTTGAAACATATTTTTTACTTAAAAACTCAATTGTTCGCATAAAATCTATTTGATATTCGGTCCATTCATCATCAGCAATAAAAGTAAGTTTGTTTCGCCAATCACCATAACTACTTTTTGTTTCGTAAAATATAATTTTATCAACTATTGCTTTTGCTTGTGCGGTACTATTTATTGGAAACCTTCCAATACCAACATCCATTAAATCTGAAGTTTCTCTATTAACTAAAAAATTGCCTTCATTTTCGTCCAAGCACACAAAAAAATCATCGGTACAATAAGAACCTGGGTCTGTACTATTAAATTCTTCGTATGTAGGAATAAAATTTGTATTTATAAACCCTGTTTTAGTTTTGGAAGTATTGCCTTTGTAGTCATAACTAGCTCTACCAACTAAAGTAACATATTTTAGTTTATCGTTTGGCGATGTAAATTTATTATAAAACATACGCAACATGTCTCTAATTGCACTTATATCTTGGCTACCGCTACTAAATTCATTATAAATATCGGTAATATTAATCACATGAATATTCAATCCTCTTTTTGTTTTGTGGTATTGAGCCAATCTATTTGCCTCAATTAAAAAATCAGGATGTGTAATAATTATTCCTTGCACTGCGCCCAAACCATGTATGTTTTGATTAGCCATTTTACCAAAAGAAACTGGTTTGAAAAAATTAGTTCCATCATAAGCAGCAAACCATCTTAAACTATCGGTTTTAGCTGAAAAATCAAACTGATTATTTGCAGCATCAAAATTACCTTGTATTGAAAATATTTCTGTTGGATTAGATACATCAAAAACGGTTAAATTTCGTCCTGTAACAAAGTTAAACTTTGAAATATTGTTATTAGCTACACTGTTTTTATCGCTAAAAACAATTTGTTTTCCAGCATTTCTTAAAAAACTCTTTGCATTAATTGTATAGTAATCCAACCATCCGTTTGCGCCTTGCGCAATTGGCCCATTGTAATTATAATTTATATCTAACCTATTTGAATTGGTTTTAAAATCAACCATTTTATAATTTACATCAGCATAAACACCATCGTATGCCAACGATAATCCGCTGCAACTGTGGTTAGTTAAATATTGACCATTTACACTCACATCAAAACCATTTCCTTGCGAAGCCCTTCCTGCAATATTTGATTGGAAAATTATTTTTTGCGAGGTATCCAAATCATTTAAAATGGATGTAAATACGCGTTGAGGAGTTCTGTTAAAATCTTCTCCGTACCAGTTTCTTCCTGTTTTTACAAAATTTACCAAATCTTCTTCATGGTGGTCTAATACATCGTAGGTATTGGTATTATAATTGGCGTTAGTTTCCGAAGGAACTGAAACAATTCTTTTACCTGCATTTGTTCCAACAGTAATATAATAGTAAGTGGTATCGGCATACAAATTGGGTTGGCAATTATAAACTTGTTTTGTTTTATCAAAAATCCAAAAATCTTTTTGACTTTGTCCGTAAAATAAAACAAAATCGTTGGTATTAAATTTTCCATCACTTTCCCCTAGAACAATAATTGCATTTTCTTTTAAATCATCGTACCTAAAAGCATTGTTTTTTTCAGGCAACATACCAGCGCCATTTCCGAAAATTTTTATGTTTCTTGGGTCAATTCCATCTACATTTATTCCTAAATTTTTTAAGAAAGTATAATCTAATCTATGAACACCATTGTTTAAAGTACCTAATTTATACCAAACTCCAGTAGATAAAACTGAGTTTGGCGCATAACTGGTTTTACTTAGTGCCTTTGACAATTCAAAAATATCGTTTGTTTCAATTTCGTAACTGAACGAAACTAGTTTTTTTATATTATTGCCTTCTTTTATAAAAGGTAGTATTTTAATAAATAGGTATGATTGTCTTTGTTCAAAAGCAATTTCAGTTTTAAAATCAATTTTATCGTTATTAATTAATTTAAAATTTGAATTCGATACTTCAACGTTTTCAAATATTAAATTAGTAATTTTATAATTAATAATTTTAGTGCCACATTTTCCTACCTTATTTACATAAATTGGAAGGGTCCCAAATTGCTTTTCTTGCACCGAATTTTGTAAAATTAATAGCGTTTCCCCTATTTTATCGGTTTTTGAAGGCTTCCAATTTAAAATTATATTTTCTTTTAATTTATATGCAAATGTTTGATTTACAATAAATAATACCACTATCGTTAAAGTTACTTTAAACTTTTTTTTAATTTGATTGAATAAAAATTGCATATAAAATGTTAAATTAATTATAATTGAAGAATTGTTTGCAAAAAAAATGAACGAACAAACATACTAAAAAAGTATATTTAGACTTAATATTATTTATATAATAATAAATATTTTACAAAAAGAACAAACTATAGAAAAAATGATTTTTACAAAAACTGCGCTGTGCAGAATACTTACATACATATTACCGCTAATAATAAGTGTGCGAGCCTACGCTCAGGATCCTCAATTTTCGCAGTTCTATGCAAATCCAATGTATGTTAATCCTGCATTTGCAGGCTCAAGTAACGTGGGTAGATTGGTATTAAATACTCGTAATCAATGGCCTTCAGTATCAGGTTCATTTACAACTGTAAATGCTAGTTACGATGAACATTTTGCCGCTATAAATGGTGGTTTGGGTATACAAGCTCATTATGATGAACAAGGAACTGGGGTATTAAAAACTGTTGGATTAAACGTTGCTTATTCTTATCAAATACCTGTTTCACGCAAATTTACTTTAAGACTTGCCTTACAAGGTGGTTTTATGCAAAAAAGTGTTGACTTTGGAAAATTTTTATGGAGAAGTCAACTTGGTATTAATGGTTTCAATGGAAATCCAGGAGAACCGATGATTGGAGAGGGTAAAACCAATATTACAAATTTTGCTGCAGGAGTATTGGGTTATAGTAAAAATTTCTACTTTGGGTTTTCAACTCATAATATGTTTGAACCAGACCAATCATTTGGATTATATAATAGTGCTACAACAGTTACAGTTCCAATTTATAGAAGATATACTGGCCATGTTGGATTTGTTTACCCATTAAATTATACAAAAAATAAAAATAAAGCATCTTATTTATATCCGAATATAATTTATATTCAACAAGGATTTGGAAGTAAGCCTTTTTGGCAATTAAATGTAGGAGGTTATGTAAGTAAAGGAGCTTTAGTTGGTGGTTTATATTTACGCCAAACTGCAGCAAATACCGATGCTTTAATTGCAATAATAGGTATTAGAACAGAAAAAGTTAAAATAGGATTTTCATACGATGGCACTGTATCTACTTTAGGTGCAGGAGCACCGAATTCATACGAAGTTTCGTTGGCATTTGAATTGCGTAAAAAAGTTAGAAGAAGAAACCCTAGGCCTATGACTTGCCCTGATTTTTAATTACATTTGTAAATGTTAAAATCGACAAAAAAATATTTATTAAGTACTATTTTATTGTTAGTGCAATTAAGTGCTAACGCACAAGATCCACAATTAAGTCAATTTTATGCTGCGCCAATTTATACCAATCCTGCATTTGCAGGTGCTTCAAAAAAAATACGTTTTGCAGCAAACGCCCGAAACCAATATACTGGCTTAAACAAAACTTACAGGACTGCAATTGCTTCCATAGATGGTTATGTTTCAAAAATGCAAAGTGGTTTAGCAGCAATTGTTTCGGCTGATCAAGCAGGTGATGGTTATTTAACTACTGTTTCACTTGCAGGTATTTATTCTTACAATTTAAATATTAACAGAAATTGGAGTGCCAATTTTGCATTACAAGCTGAAATTAAACAACGTTCTTACGATTTTAATAAATTTATTTTTGGCGATCAACTAGATCCAGTTTTAGGATTAAGGTATCAAACTGCAGAAATTACTGGCCAAGAGCAACGCACATTTCCTAATTTTGGTGCAGGTGCTTTAATTTACAGCGAGTATTTTTATGCAGGTGCAGCAATTCATAATCTATTAGAACCAAACCAATCGTTTCTTTTATCGAACGAAACATCGCAACCCTTTCTTTTACCTAGAAGATATACAGTACATTTGGGAGCCAATATTAGCTTAACCAATTCGCGATTTGATGCAAATAGAGTTTACTTATCACCTAACTTATTATTTATGAGTCAACGCGATTTTTATCAAATAAATATAGGAACTTACATTAAAAAACAAGCATTAACTGCAGGTATGTGGTTCAGGCAAACCAGCAGAAATTCTGATGCTTTGATATTTTTATTAGGATTAAGATTTCAAAATTTTAGAATTGGCTACAGTTACGATTTAACCATTTCTAATGCTAAATCGGCTACAGTAGGAAGCCACGAAATTTCAATTGCTTTTGAAATTAAAACACCTAGCAAAAGCCAAAGTAGAATGGGTAAGCCAATTAAATGTCCTGATTTATAGTTATATATTACAACAGAAAAAAATACTCTAAAAAAAAAATAATTTTTTTTATCATTTATACACATTATTCCAATTTTCCGTTATATTTGGAAACTTTAAAGTAATTAACTACAACCATGAAATTAGTAAATAAATTATTGTTTGCATTTATAGCAGCTTCAATATTATTAACCGCATGTTCAGAAAAATCGAGCACAACTGGCTGGAAATACAATGACTCCAAATGGGGTGGATTTGAAAAGCATAAATTCAAAGAGCAAGAAACTGGACCAGGCTTAGTGTTTATCGAAGGCGGTACATTTGTTATGGGTGCATCTGAACAAGATGTAACCTACGATAGAAATAACTTAAAAAGACGTGAATCGGTTAACAGTTTTTATATGGATGAAACTGAAGTAACTAACTTTCATTATTTAGAATATGTTTATTGGTTAAACAGTGCATATGGTGCTGAAAACCCAATTATTGCTACGTCTGCTTTACCTGATACTTTAGTTTGGAGAACAAAATTATCGTATAACGAACCAATGGTAAATTATTATTTGCGCTATCCTGCTTACCGCGATTACCCGGTAGTTGGTGTTAGTTGGTTACAAGCAAATGAATATTGCAAATGGAGAAGTGACCGTGTAAACGAAATGATTATGATTCGTGAGGGTTTGGCTAAAAACAGTAACATAAACAAGCAAAACGATGAAACTTTTAATACAGAAGCATACTTATTAGGTTTAACTCCTGTTGATGTAAAGAAACAATTAAAAGATTATACTCCTGGTGGTAAAAAACGTGATGTAAAAATGGAAGATGGTATTTTATTACCTATTTACCGTTTACCTACAGAATCGGAATGGGAATATGCAAGTGTTGCATATAAAAGTGCTTCTTTTAACGAAAATATTGATTCAAGAAAAATTTATCCTTGGAGTGGATTAACATTACGTAGAAGTGATACTGAAAAAACACGTGGTAAAATGTATGCTAATTATGTTAGAGGAAGAGGAGATTACAAAGGTATTGCTGGAAATTTAAATGATAATTCAGCTTATACTACAACTGTAAAAGATGCATTTTATATTCCTAACGATTTTGGTTTGTACCACATGGCAGGTAATGTAAGCGAATGGGTTATGGATGTTTACAGACCACTTTCATTAGAAGACAATAGTGATTTAAACTCTTTTAGAGGTAACAACTATCAAACTCAAGAAAGAGATGCTGATGGAAATATAACTGAAAAAGACAGTTTAGGTAGAATTAAATACAGAGATGTAACCGAAGCTGAAAACATAAAAAGACGTAATTACAAAAAAGCTGACAATATTGGTTTTAGAGATGAATTAAACTATTCAGACATGGACCAAAAATATGAATATGGTGTTACTTCATTGATTGATAATGCAGCAAGAGTATATAAAGGTGGAAGCTGGAACGACAGAGCTTATTGGTTAAGTCCAGGTACTAGAAGATATTTAGATCAAGAACAATCTACTTCAACAATTGGTTTCCGTTGCGTAATGGATAGATTAGGTAGCCAAACCAAAAAAGGAAGAAAATAAAATTATCTGTCAAAAAAAAATCCGAAGTATTTTAAATGCTTCGGATTTTTTTTGCTCTTTATTTTATTGAATTTGATACCGCTTACTTAAAACAATTAGTATCATTTTATAATATTTTTTTTATGTTGTCGGTAATAAGTTTCGATTTATCAGAATAAATTTATAAATAGTTTAAACCTATTTTATAAATACAATTGGTATTATTTATTCCATTTATCGGCAATAAATAAATTGTAATTTATAAAATCGTTTAACCCTTTTTCAAACATTTCATTTCCTAGAACATTTCCATTTTCATCAAGTACTTCTTTGGTAAAATGCGATTCAAATATTTTTGGTGAAATAATTGAATGACTATTGCTAAAACTTACCAATTTTCCTACAACTTGAATTAACTGCAAACAAGGCATTTTGCCCCCTTTACCAGTAGAAACACCAACAAATGCAAATGTTTTGTGATTGAATAAATCAATAAAATCGTTTGTGCCTACGGCATTGTACATATTTAATAACTCTGGTGTTGAACTCCAATTATATTCTGGCGAAATAGTGATGACTAAATTTGCGTTACGCCAATTTTGAATTAAGCTGCTTTGGAAATTTGATAAAGAGACTGGATTAATTTTTCCTTGATTTATTAACGGCAAATCGTAATCAGTAAAATCAACAATTGAAACATTATGGTTTAACAATTCTATTTTTTTTTGTAATGCTTTAGCAACCCTTAATGTATTGTTATTGGCTCTAGCAGAACCGCTTATTATAGTAATATTCATTATAGTTTAATTTATATACTTTTTAACGTAGCGGTATATATTAAAGTTTTTGTTTTTACTTATTTCTTTTAAATCATTAAAAATATATTCAAAATTTAAATCCTTCACCCTAATATTTTTAATAAGCATAATTGCTTTTTCGGCTAAAAGTAAATTTTTTTTATTCGAAAAAATATTTGCTTTTTGATGTTTCTCAATTGCTTCAAATAATTGCTCTAAACCTTCATATTTATGCGCAACAGTTTTAATTATAGGTGTTTCCCATTCGGTTGAAGCATTATTGTGCGCTAAAGAAAATAAATTTTTAAAGAAAGAGTCAGCCCCACTCCTATCCGATTTATTTAAAACAAACACATCAGCTATTTCCATAATACCACTTTTAATTGTTTGAATTTCATCACCACCTTCTGGAACTAAAACTAAAACGGTAGTATCGGCTAAACTAGCAATTTCAATTTCACTTTGTCCAACTCCAACTGTTTCAATTATAATATAATCAAAGTTAGCCGCTTTTAATAAATCAGCAACTTCAAATATTTTAGGAGCCAACCCACCCAAACTACCTCGGCTGGCCATACTTCTAATAAATATATTAGGATTTAAAAAATGTTCATTCATTCGAAGCCTATCACCCATTAAAGAGCCTTTGTTAAATGGTGAACTTGGATCAACAGCTATAACTGCAACTTTTTTGTTTTGATTAATTAAATACTTTGTAAATGCATTTATTAATGTGCTTTTTCCAGCACCAGGCGGACCAGTAATACCAATTATTGGTATATTCCTATTAAAATTTAAACTTTCTAATAATTGTTCATATCCTTCACTGTCGTTTTCAATCAATGAAATTGCACGTGCCAAAGCTCGTTTATTTCCATTTTGAAGTTGAATCAGTAAATCACTATGCATTTAAAAAAAATTAACAAACTAACGTACCAACAGAATTATCACCTTCACAAACTTTAAGAAAATTTCCTTCTTTATTCATGTCGAAAACAACTATTGCTAATTTATTTTCCTGGCAAAGTGTTATAGCTGTCATGTCCATAACATTCAAACCTCTTTCATATACTTCTTGGTACGATATAGTTTCAAAACGGGTTGCAGTTTTATCTTTTTCTGGATCGGCTGTGTAAATTCCATCTACTCTTGTACCTTTTAATACTAATTCAGCACCAACTTCCACTGCTCTTAACGAAGCTGCAGAGTCAGTAGTAAAATAAGGATTACCTGTACCTGCTCCAAATATTACCACACGCCCCTTTTCTAAATGTCTAATTGCTCTTCTTCTAATAAAAGGTTCACTAATCTGTTCCATTTTTATAGCAGATAACAAGCGAGTTTTTAATCCAAATTTTTCAAATGCACCTTGCAGTGCCATTGCGTTTATTACAGTTGCTAGCATTCCCATATAATCACCTTGAGCTCTATCAACTAATCCACCTGCAACACCTTGCACTCCTCTAAAAATATTTCCTCCACCTATAACAACTGCAACCTCCACACCCATATCAACAACACGTTTCACTTCTACTGCATATTGTTCTAATATTTTGGGATCAATTCCATATTGTTGATCGCCCATTAAAGCTTCGCCACTTAATTTAAGGAGTACACGTTTGTATTTCATTTTAGTAATTATTATAAATATTTAATATTATTTTATTAGTTGCAATAATAGTATAAAAAAAAAGTCCCAATTAAGGGACTTTTAAAGATTTTATTAACCAAGTGCTACACGTTTGAAATCGGTAACTGTTAAACCTTTCTCAACACTATCTAACATTTGTAAAATTGTTTTTGAACTATCTTTAACAAACTCTTGGTTTAACAAGGTATTTTCTTTGTAGAATTTACCTAATTTTCCTAGCGCTATTTTTTCTAACATAGCTTCTGGCTTGCCTTCAGCAATGGCTTGATCTTTACCTATTTGAATTTCTCTTTCAATAATTGAAGCATCCACACCATCTTTATCTAAAGCAACTGGATTCATTGCAGCAATTTGCATAGCAACATCTTTACCAGCTACAAAATTTGAATCATTGGCAGTATTATTTAAAGATACTAAAACTCCTAAACGATTTGAACCATGAATGTAAGGAACAATATTATTACCTTCCATGATAACATAATTAATTACATCAATTTTTTCGCCAATTTTTCCTACTTGCTCAATTAATTTTTCTGATAATGGAAGCCCATCAACATTAATTGCTTTTAATGAATCAACATTAGCTGCTTTGTTTGCCAAAGCTAAATCGGCAATTTGGTTAGCGAAAGCAACGAAATCTTCGTTTTTAGCAACAAAATCAGTTTCGCAAGTTAATTGTATAATTACTCCTAATTTTCTATCAGAAGTAGTTTTTGCAATAACTGCACCTTCTTTTGCATCTCTATCTGCACGAGCTGCTGAAACTTTAGCTCCTTTTTTACGTAAAAAATCTACTGCTGCTTCAAAATCGCCATTGGTTTCAGTTAAAGCTTTTTTACAATCCATCATTCCTGCACCAGTCATTTGGCGCAATTTGTTTACATCTGCTGCTGTAATCGACATTTTTTATATTTTTTTTAATTGTTTAAAATTTAATGAAAATTTAAAATTAGAATATTCCAATTTGTAAAAAAGAGAATTTGAAACTAAATCCAAATTCTCTTTTCTATTACTATTTTATATTTAATTAATTTTAAGCTTCAGTTTCTACAATAGTTTCATCAATTAAAACTACGTCACTTTTATCTGTTTCCTTGTCTTTATCACTTTTACGTTCTGCCATACCTTCCACAATAGCATCTGTTAAAAACTTGGTTATTAAAGCTATCGATTTAGCCGCATCATCATTTGCTGGAATAGGAAAATCAATGTTATTTGGGTCAGTATTGGTATCAACCAATGCAAAAGTTGGAATATTTAAACGAATAGCTTCTGCAACTGCTAAATGTTCTCTTTTTGCATCAACAATTATTAATGCAGCAGGAGTACGATTCATATCAGCTATTCCACCAACTAAACGATTCAATTTGTCTTTTTCTCTATCCAACATTAAACGCTCTTTTTTATTGATATTAGTATAAGTACCATCGATACCCATTTTTTCAATCATTTGCATTTTTTTGATAGACTTACGAACAGTTTGAAAATTTGTTAACATACCACCTAACCAACGTTCGGTTACGTAAGGCATATTAACACGTTTTGCTTCTGCTTCAATAATTTCCTTTGCCTGTTTTTTTGTTGCCACAAACATAACTTTGCGACCAGAACGGATAATATTTTTTAATGCATTAGCAGCTTCTTCTAATTTAACTGCAGTTTTGTTTAAATCTATTAAATGTATACCGTTTTTTTCCATGAAAATATACGGTGCCATTTTAGGGCTCCACTTACGGGTAAGGTGACCAAAGTGAACACCAGCCTCCAATAATTCTTCTTGAGTAATTTTTGCCATTTTATGTGTACCTTTTGATTAACGTTTAACAAATTGGAAGCGCTTACGAGCTTTTTTCTGACCTGGTTTTTTACGTTCAACCATTCTTGGATCACGTGTTGTTAAACCAACTGCTTTTAAGGCAGGTTTCAGTTCTGCATCGAATTTTACAAGCGCTCTTGTAATTCCTAAACTAACTGCTTCGGATTGGCCTGATGTTCCTCCTCCATTCACATGTACTTTTACATCGTACTGACCAACAGTGTTGGTAACCTCGAAAGGTTTTAAAGCAGCATTTTGCATTACAATTGAAGGAAAGTAATCTTTTACATCTTTACCGTTTACCATTACATTGCCCGTTCCTACTGATAGGTACACTCGAGCAACAGCAGTTTTTCTTCTTCCTAGTGCGTTATTCACTTCCATTTTTAAAATTTAAGATCTTTTGGTTGTTGAGCAGCATGCGGGTGTTCTGCACCTTCGTAAACATAAAGGTTGCGAAATAATTCCGCTCCTAATTTGTTTTTAGGTAACATACCTTTTATTGCATGTTCTACTACATATGTTGGTCTACGAACTAACAACTGTTTTGCAGTTTCTGTTCTTAATCCACCTGGATGACCAGAATAGAATTTGTATTCTTTATCGTTTAATTTATTACCAGTAAAACGAACTTTACTAGCGTTGACAACAATAATATTATCTCCGCAATCAACATTTGGTGTAAAGTTTGTTTTGTTCTTTCCACGCAACATATTTGCTAATCTTGTAGAGAAACGGCCTACCGTTTGTCCCTCGGCATCAAACACATACCAGTCTTTCTGTACTGTTGCTTTATTTGCCGAAATTGTTTTGTAACTCAATGAATCCACAGCTTTATTCTTTTTTTTAGGGGTGGCAAAAGTATATCATTATGTTTACAATAACAAACACTTATAAAAAAAATTGTAAAAAAAGTTTAAATATCTCTTTTTTTTTTAATTATTAATAAACAACATTTTAAAATTTGCCTATTTTAAAATGAGCACAATGGTAATAATTTAAACTGAATTTGACTTATAATATTTTATGAATATTGGAACTTTTTACATTAAACAAAAAAAGGATTGGTTTTAAAATAAACCAATCCTTTTTTAATTTTAATATTATCTTCTTATTTCTTTACCTCATTTACACCCAAATTCCATAACACAAAGCTCCACATATCGGCAGCATCTTCTATTAATTTAGTAGTTGGTTTGCCAGCACCATGTCCAGCTTTACTATCTATTCTTATCAATATTGGATTCAAAGTATCGGCTTTTGATTGAAGTTCTGCTGCGAACTTAAATGAATGCGCAGGTACTACCCTGTCGTCATGGTCGGATGTCATAATCATTGTAGCAGGATATTTAACTCCTTGTTTTACATTGTGCAAAGGCGAGTATTTTATTAACCAATCAAAGTCTTCTTTTTTATCACTGCTACCATATTCTACTGCCCAACCCCAACCAATGGTAAATTTATGGTAACGCAACATATCTAAAACTCCTACAGCAGGAATGGCCACTTTGAATAATTCTGGTCTTTGAGTCATGCAAGCACCAACTAGCAAACCACCATTTGAACCACCATTTATTCCAAGTTTATTACTTGAAGTATACTTTTCACTGATTAAATATTCAGCGGCAGCAATAAAATCGTCAAATACATTTTGTTTTTTACCTAACATTCCCGCTTTGTGCCAGTCTTCACCATACTCACCACCACCGCGCAAACTTGCAATAGCATAAACTCCACCTTGCTCTAAAAACATAATGCGACTTACACTAAATGATGGTGTCAATGAAATATTAAATCCGCCATAACCATAAAGCATTGTTGGATTATTTCCGTCCAATTTCAGCCCTTTTTTGTGCATAATAAACATAGGCACTTTTGTTCCATCTTTACTGGTATAAAACACCTGTTTTGTTTCAAATTCATTGGCATTGAACTTCACTTCAGTTTTGCGGAATAATTCTGATTTGCCTGTTTTTAAATCGTACTTATATATTTCGCCCGGATTGGTAAATGAAGTAAAAGTATAAAAAGTTTCGGTATCCTCTTTTTTACCACCAATGCCACTAGCAGTTCCAATTCCAGGTAATTTTATTTCTTCTTTTCCAGTTCCATCTGCATTAAATTTATAAATTCGAGTACTGGCATTTTTTAAATAAGTAGTAAATAATTTTCCGCCCCAATAACTCACACCTTCCAGCAAATCTGCACTTTCGGTAATAATGGTTTTCCAGTTTTTTTCATCTGTATTTGTAGGATCCACTTCTATCAATTTATATTTAGCTGCACCTTTATCAGTAGTAGCTAAAATTTTATCGCCCACATTATCTATGAGGCTATAATTGTTTTCAAATCCTTTGAATAAAGTTTTAAAAACTTTTTCGTTTTTACTTAAATCCTTTATCAAAATTTCGTTTCCATTTGTTCCTTCGCTTATATTAATAAACATAAAACGTTCGTCTTCAGTTATACCTGCATTGAAATAACGCAATGGATTTTTTTTATCTTCATAAATTAATTCATCTGCACTTTGCGCAGTACCCATTTGATGGTAATAAATTTTCATAAACTCATTGGCATTGCTAAATGCTTTACCTTTAGCAGGCTCATCGTAACGGCTGTAATAAAAACCATTGCCTTTCCATATAGCACCGCTAAACTTAACCCATTCTATTTTATCAGTAAGTTTTTGTTTGGTAGTAACATCCATTACAAATATTTCATTCCAATCGCTGCCGCTTTGGGCCACTCCTACTGCACAATATTTGTGGTCTTTGCTAAATGTAAAACTAGCTAATGAGGCTGTTCCGTCTTCGCTTAATTTATTTGGATCTAAAAACACTTCAGGCTCGCCTGTTAGTCCTTTTTGGCGGTATAAATTACTTTGATTTTGTAAGCCTTCATTTTTAAAGAAATAATACCAATCACCTTCTTTAAACGGACTTGAATATTTTGGAAAATCCCAAATTTCTGTCAAACGGTTTTTTATTTTAGCTCGGTAAGGAATTTGACCCAAATAGTTTTGAGTTATCTTGTTTTCTTCATTTACCCAATCAATTACATCTGATGCGGTATCATTTTCTAACCACCGGTAAGGATCTGCTATTTGTATTCCGTGGTAATTATCGGTTTGGGTTTCAGTTTTAATTTTAGGATATGGTAACATACTTAATTTTTTTTGTTCGTTTTTAGGTGTTTGATTACAAGCAATTACAGCCAAAAACGTGAATGGTAAAAGGTGTTTTTTTATCATACTTTGAAAATTTTTGAAAGCAATGATAAATGATTTTTAAATGCAGATTGTTGATTTTTGATAAATGGTTTGAAATACAGTTAGCCACAGATTACACAGATAACACAGATTTTTATTAAATCTTTGTTCTGTTTTGTTTCCCGCAGATTGCGCTGATTTCGAATAATTTATGACCACATCCCAGCCGTTGTTGTGTCTCCTTACCAACAACATGAGCCACAGATTTCACAGATCTATTTTAGAAAATTTATCTGTGAAATCAGTGTAATCAGTGGCTCAATATTTTATATGCGAAACATCGTTGGCTAATTCCAAATTAAATTTTTCACCATCATAATTAAATAAATATAAGCAAGTATTGCGGTGTTCGTAGTTATCCATATTTTTTAAAGGTTCATTTAGTAAAGTGCAAACTAGGCTTTTCATTGCACGGCCGTGCATGCAAATTAAAATGGTGTTTTCCTGTTGGTTTCCCATAATAATTTTTAGCGCTTCTTTTTGCCTTGCTTGCATTTGGTTCGGAGTTTCTCCATTTGCAACTGCAACATTATAATCCCCATTATTCCAAGCATTAACTGCTTTTTGATAAAATTCTCTCTCTTTAAAATCTTGTGCTTTTCCTTCAAAATCGCCCCAGCTTATTTCGTTTAATCCAGCTAATTTTTGAAAAGGAATTTCTAATTCAATAAAAGGCTGAATGGTTTGTAGGGTGCGCTTTAAATTAGAGACATATATTTTATCGAATGGAATGGTTTTGTATTTTTCAAAAAAAAGTAAACCTTGATTAATACCTGTTTGATTTAAAGACGTATCAACGCCTTGTCCCTGAACTATTGAAAGCTTATTAAACTCTGTTTCGCCATGACGAATTATATATATTTTTTTATTTTTAGTTAATTCCATTAAATATGATTTTCGTAAAAATATAAATTTACTTTATAATAAAAAATGTATGTAGGCATATTTTTTTATATTCGTATTTTTTAATTAATATAATATTTTATTAAGCATGCATTTAAAGTACAAAGCTTTTGTAATAATTTTAATTATTTTTTACTTTACTAATTTAACAAATGCACAAATTGTAACTTGTAAAGACCCAAACAATTTAAATCCTCAATTTCCTTGTCCCGACCCAAGTTACAATCCAGTTTGTGGTTGCGATGGAGTTACGTACCGAAACATTTGTTCCGCAGAAATACAAAATGGAATTTTGCCAGGACAGTGGAGAGATGGAACTTGTTCAGGATTAGAGTTTGATATTATTCCAACAATTACAAACGCTTATTTAACTTTTACTTTTGTACAACCGATAAATACCATCACCATTGCTCAAATGGTTATCATTGATCAATATGGAGCAATGGTATATTACAGAACATTGTATCCCGATTTAAGTGGTAGAGTAGAAATGAAAATTTCAGAAACAGAACATTACCGACCAGGAGTTTATATTATGTTAGTTTACAACGAAAAAGGAGATTACCGTTTTAAAAAATTTATAAAATATTAAAATGAAAAAAGTATTTTTAAGTATTATAATGCTTCTTTTAATTTTAAAACTAAATGCCCAAGTTGCATACAGAATGCAGCTTTTGAGCAATTGGAATAATCCAAATTTAAATAAAGTAGATACAATAAATATTTGGAACGATTTAATTGGTTATTATGATAGTCTTACTCAAAAGGAATACATTATTGCTGGAAGCACCGATAGCATTTACTTTTTTGATATTACCATTCCTACCCAAATAAAATTATTAGATGTAGAATATGGTTCAGTAAAAGGAGTAATTAACCGCGATTACGAAATTTACCAGCATTATGTGTATTGCGTAGCCGATCAAAACCGAAGCTCTATGCAAATTTACGATTTGCAATATTTACCCGATTCAGTTCATAAAGTATACGAAGACAGCGCTTTGGCAATTAACACGCATAGTTTTTTTATTGAAGCAAAAAGTAAAAGACTATACATGTGTTCGAATAGATATGGGAATTGGACTAAAGAAAATGGCAACGAATCGGCAATGGATATTATTTCTATTGAAAATCCTGAAAAACCAACATTTTTAGCAAAATTATTTGTACCCAAAAGAGCAAATGGAGAAGCTGCTTTTAGATGGGTTCATGAGGCACATGTTAGAAACGATACTGCCTATTTATCGTGCGGATACAGTGGATTATATATTTACGATTTAAGAGATTTAAATAAGCAAATAATTTTGGGAACTATTGTTAATTACCCACAAGCGGCTTATAATCACTCCTCATGGTTAAATAAAAATGGAAATTATTTAATGTTTACAGATGAAAACATAGGGTCGAACATTAAAATTTTTGACATTAGCATCATTCAAGCACCAAGAATAGAAAGTTATTTTATTTCCAACACTTGGGCAACTCCGCATAACTCCTATTGGTTCGGAAATTTTGCAGTAGCTTCCATGTACCATGATGGCGTATTTATATGGAATATTGCTGACACAAAAAAACCTCAATTAGCAGCCTTTTACGATACTTATCCTCAAAATGCAATTGGCGATTATACTAAAAACTTTGCTGGCTGTTGGGGAGTATGGCCTTATTTGCCTAGCGGCAATATAATTGCAAGTGATAGAACAAACGGAATTTTTGTATTAAAAGTAGATAGCGGAATTTTAAATTTAAATGAAAATATTTTTCAAACAACTTCTGCTAACATTTACCCAAACCCAGCAAATTCAGAATTAAATATTTCGATTGAAACCAACTATAACGATGTATTTAGCATTGAGATAATAGATTTAGAAGGTAAATTGATTCAGAAATTTAATCAAAATTTTAAAAGCAATTATTTATACAAAGAAGATATAAATGAATTGAAAAATGGCGTTTACTTTTTGGAAATTAAAGGAAGTAAAAGTGTATTTCACAAAAAAATTGTTAAACTATAAACATGAAAAAAATAATCGTTTTAATACTATTACTTAATTTTATAAGCAATGTAAAAGGTCAACAATCAATGAATATGGAACTATTGGCTAATTGGAACGATACCACCTTACCAAAAATAGATGGAGATCAACTTTGGAGCGATATTGGCGGTTATTATGATTCGATAAACAAAAAAGAATATGCCATTTTATTAGGTAATGATAGCTTTTATTTTTTTGATATTACGGAACCTTCACAAACCAAATTGGTAACAGTTTTTAACGGTTATTCTACCAAATCAATTAACCGCGATGTAGAAGTTTACGGTCATTATGCCTATTTTGTATCGGAACGTTCGGGTAGTTTGGGTGGTTTACAAATTTTAGATTTACAATATTTACCCGATTCAGTGCACGAAGTTTACCGCAGCAATGATTTATCGGTGCAGGCACATACCGTTTTTATAGAAGCAGCAAGCAAACGATTGTACATTTGTCAAAATTCGAAGAAAACTGGCATTTCGGCTTTGGATGTACTTTCCTTACAAAACCCAGAACAACCCACTTTTTTAGCAAGTTTACAAGTTCCAGTAAATGGCTTAGGCAGCCCGCAGTTTAACCAAGTACACGAAATGTTTAGTAGAAACGATACTGTTTATTTATCGTGTTACGAGGCAGGACTTTATATTATGGATTTACGCAATTTAAGTAATCAAAAACTATTGAGTGTAATTAGCAATTATCCACAACGCGGCACCAACCACAGCAGTTGGTTAAACGAAAAAGGCGATAAAATAATGTTTACAGATGAAAACCTTGGTTCGCCCATTAAAATATTTGACATAAAGGACATTAGCAATCCAAAACAAGTGGTATATTTTAACTCGCACCCCAATGCTTTGCCACATAATGCATATTGGAAAAATAACATGGCAGTGGTTTCAAGCTACGAAGATGGCGTATATGTGTATGATTTAACCGATCCCAATAATCCAAAAAAACATGCTTATTACGATACTTATACCTTAAATGCCGATGGAGTTTTTTCGGGATTTCATGGCTGTTGGGGTGTTTGGCCTTTTTTGCCAAGTGGCAATATTATAGCCAGCGATATAAGCGAAGGATTATTTGTGCTTAAGTTAAAATATGGTGTTGGAACAAAAGATATTTCAACAAACCAAACCCAAATCAATGCTTTCCCAAATCCTGCCAAGCAACTAGTTACATTGAAATTAAACAATGTAAAAGCAGCCACTGAAGCTGTTATTTATAACTTGCAAGGCCAAGCTATTTTAAATCAAACCGTTGCCGAAGGTGATAACCCAATAAATACATCCAATTTAAAATCGGGTATTTATATTTTAAAAGTAAATGGAATTGATTTTGAAAAAACCATGAAAATAATAATTGACTAAATTATTAATCAGAATTTCTAACATAAAAAATACGCCCACATTTGCGACACCATAATTTCTGCAAATGATCAAGTTTAAGAAATTTTTTTATCCATGCCCCACGAGCAATTCTTTCTGTATCGGCTGATAAGCAGTTTTTGCAAATCTTGTTTTTTTGCATTTTGCTTAAAATAAAGAGCCTACTAACAATAAAAATTATTAAAAGGAATAGAATTGATATTTTTAAAATCATTAACTAATTTTTTTTTACAAATTAAGTTAACATACAATGTCATAAAATACCAAATTCTTGGTATTTTTTTAATATAATCAATAAAAATTTTTGATGCTTTTTTAGCTAAATATTAAAAATAATGCTTAATTTAATTTTAAATTAGTTTCGATAAATTATTATATAATTAAGCTTATTGGAAGTTCAGTTAGTTTATAAATTCGATTTTTTAATATAAAATGTATTACCACATTTTCTACACCAATATTTATAATAACTTTTTAAAAAAAATATTTTTCTAATATTTGAGTTTCTAGACACTCTCTCTGAGTCTTTTGAATTACACTCTTTACAAGTTTTAATTTTTTGGCTATTAAAAAATATTATATAAAATCTGAGGGATAAGTATGTTAAAAAAAGTAGTATAAAAATGGAGGCTGTTATTAAAATCATGTATTTGATATAGAGAATACAAAATTATAATAAAATTTGCGAAAAATATGTATTATAATCAATATTATTAATTAATTATATAATTAATTAATAAATCAACTATTCTTTGTTAAAGTAAATACAGTAATTTCAGGTAATATTCCTACTCTGCCGGGGTAACCTAAAAAACCAAAACCTCTGTTTACGTATAGCTGTTGGTTGCCTTCTTTATATAGGCCAGCCCAATGAGGGTAAATATATTGCGAAGGACTCCATTTAAAATTACCTAATTCAACTCCAAACTGAAAGCCATGTGTATGTCCGCTGAAAGTAACATCAATTTCATTATTTTGCTTGCTAATAATACTATCAAAATGGCTTGGATCGTGAGAGAGTAATAATTTTACAGGAACATCAGGTATATTTTTAGTCGCTTTTTCAATATCTCCAAATTTTTGAAAACGACCTCTATCACCCCAATTTTCAACTCCAATAATTCCTATTCTTTGGTTATTTTTCGATAATGTTAAGTGTTCGTTCCTCAACAAATTCCAACCCATAGCTTTATGTGCATTGGCTAAATCGGCTAAGTTTTTTTGTTTGGCTTGAGTACTCTCCCAATTTTGAACATAATCGCCATAGTCGTGGTTGCCATAAATACTAAAAACACCCATAGGCGCTTTTAATTCTGCAAAAATATTTTGCCAATCATAAAGTTCATCAGTTTTATTATTAACAATATCACCAGTAAAAAAAATTAAATCAGGATTTTCGTTTTTAACCATTTGAATTCCTTTATAAACTGCATCTCTATTGGTAAAACTTCCTGAATGTATATCGCTTAGTTGAACTAATTTTAATCCTTCAAAACCAGAAGGCAAATGAGGTAAATACAATTGAACTCTTCTAACTCTATAATCGTAAGCACCTTTAATTATTCCTCTAGTAAGTATTATAAAAGGAATAGAGCCAACCAATAATCCAGTTGTTGCTAAAAACTGACTTCTACTTATCTTCTCTTTTTCTTCAATTTCTTCTTCGTGCAAATGTTCTAAAGTATCACCTTGGGTTGGGTCAACTACATTTTTGGGGTTTGATTTAGAAAAAATTGCCCGCCATGTTATTTTTAATAACCGTTTTAAATCGTCAAAAACAAGAAATAAACAAACTACCAATTTTGATAAATAGGTAACAAAATAAAAACCCGAAAAATAAACTCTTAAAAATTTACCATTATTTACAACAGGAAAAATAAAACCCGAAATAATAAAAACAAGAACAATTAGAGGTATACTCCAATAAATAATCCCAAAAATTCTTCTCGATATTTTGCTTTTATCTCGAACTAATGCCCTTATAGCCTGCCAACTATACAAATCAATTGCAATAGCAAAGAATATTAAAAAAAGGGCTAGTTTTATTTGAAATGCTTGAACCACTATATTTTTTATTGTTTTAAAAAGTACAAATAAACACTGCTTTGTATATAAAACAAAAAGAGAAGTGATAATCATTTTGTAAACTTGCGCTTAAAAAATTAAATTGAATAACAACAAGCACATAAAAGCATTGAAAAACAAATTGACCAAATTAAGAATTTGGTTGTTAAAATTGTTTTTACTTACCTGGCAATACAGTTTTATGTTAATTATTTTATATAGGGTTTTGCCTGTTCCCATCACTCCATTGCATATAGTTAGGTTGTTCGAACAAATAGGTGGAAGTGATGAAATACGTTTAAAAAAATCGTGGAGGGGTATTGATTATATTGGAAATAATATGATAAGGGCAACAATTGTTGGCGAAGATTTACAGTTTTTTGAACATTATGGTTTTGATTTTGAACAAATTTATAAAGCTATAGAAAATAGCATAAATGGTGGAAAAAAACTGAGAGGTGCAAGTACCATAAGCCAGCAAACAGCTAAAAACTTATTTTTTACACCAAGCAGAAGTTGGATAAGAAAGGGTTTAGAGTTTTATATAACCTTAAGCATTGAAGTTTTGTGGAGTAAAAAACGAATTTTAGAAGTTTATTTAAATATAATAGAAATGGGTAAAGGCGTTTATGGTGCTGAAGCTGCTGCTCAATTTTATTATAATAAATCGGCTGAAGAAATGAGCAAACAAGAAGCTGCTTCAATAGTTGCGTGCTTTCCAAACCCTAGGAGGTGGACTGCAAACAAACCTTCGAGATATATTGCAAGGAAACAATCGGTTATAGTAAGGTATATGAAGTATGTAAAAATACCTTGGCAACAAAAGAAATAGTTTTTAGACTTTCTATTTTACTTTTCCAAATACATAAAATTTGTTGTGGCAATTGGCACATACATATTTTTTAAAATATCCCGCTAATCTAAGCATATTAAAAATTGAATTTTTTTTAATCCTCGATAAATCCTTAACTGAATTGCACTTTGGATAAATAAATTTTGTATTAAAATATGAAAAATAGATACTAATAACTGAAATAATAATTATGACTAAAAATAAAATAAGTTTATAATTACCTATAAAAAATTCTTCAACATCTATAGTATTTATAATAAAATTTAATATAATATTGTTAAACATTGTTTTTCATTTGTTTTGCAATTTAATAGTTAATTTTATTATAGCATAAACAGATTTACTTATTTATTAACTAACATTACAATTTATAACCTTACTTAACTTTTATTCTTTTTATAATGCTAAAACAAAAAATAACCATATTAATATTTTTATTGCTTTATAGCTTTATTATTAATGCTCAAATAATTAAAAATATAACCGGCAATGTGATTGATTTAAAAGGAATAAAAATAGTTGGAGCAACGGTAGTTTTAACAGAAATTTTAAATTTAAATAATAAAAAAATAACATCAACAAATAGTGATGGTAGTTTTAACATTAAAAACATCAAAGCTAGTAATTACAATTTAAGAGTTTCATTAATAGGTTATGAAAAAATTGATACCAATATTACCATAAATTCTAACTCAATAGGCGCATTCGTTTTATTTCAAGATGCAAAAGAATTAAAAACCATAACTATACAACAAAAAGCAATTCGTTCTCAGCAAAAGGGCGACACTACCGAGTTTAATGCCAATGCTTTTAAAACCAATCCTGATGCAAACGCACAAGATTTAATAACAAAAATGCCAAGTATAGTTATAGAAAATGGAACTGTAAAAGCACAAGGTGAAAAGGTACAAAAAATAACTGTGGATGGTAAAGAATTTTTTGGTGATGATGTGGCTTTGGCATTGAAAAATTTACCTGCCGAGGTGATTGAAAAAATACAAGTTTTTGATAGACAATCTGACCAATCGGTATTTACAGGATTTAACGATGGTAATACCCAAAAAGCAATAAATATTGTAACTAAACCTGGCAGAATGAATGGTAAATTTGGAAGATTATATGCAGGATTAGGAACAGATGATAGATACACCGCAGGTGGGAACATAAATGTATTTAACGGCAAACAAAGGTTTACTATTTTAGGATTATCGAACAACATCAATCAAATTAACTTTGGCTCGCAAGATTTATTAGGCATTAATGCAACGCAAAACCAAGGACGAGGAGGAAATGGTGGAGGAAGGAATTTTGGAGGAGGAGGAAATTGGGGAAGCGGAGGAAATAATAACAATAATTTTGTTGTTGGCAATCAAAATGGAATTAATATTAGCAATTCGTTTGGAGTTAACTATAGCGATGTTTGGAATAAAAAAACAACTGTAAGTGGTAGTTATTTTTTTAATAAATTAACCAATAATACCAACAATACTTTACAACGAATAAATATACTGAATGGTGGTATTAGTCAATTATTAAACCAAGTTACCAATAGCGAAAACACCAATTTAAACAATAGGATAAATGTAAGGGTAGAACATAATTTTGATTCGAATAATGCCATTATTTTTACGCCTAAAATTAGTTTTCAAAATAATATGTCAACCTCCACAATTTTTGGCGAAAACACTTTTAACAACGAATTATTGAACCGAACCAATAACGACAATAATGCCAAAAATAATGGGTACAACATTAATACCAATTTGTTGTACCGCCATAAGTTTTTAAAGTTTGGAAGAACAGTATCGTTTAACGTGGGATACGATGCTAATTCAAAAACAAATGAAAGTAACCTAATTTCACAAAACAATTATTTTATAAATAACGATTCTGTCTTTTTGCTTAATCAACGAGCAAATAATGTAACTGAAACAAATTCCATTTCGGGTAGTATAAATTTAACTGAGCAAATAACTAAAAACGGAATGTTGATGTTTAATTATTCACCTTCTTATTCGAACAACTATACCGATAAAAATACCAATAATATTGATAGCATTACCAAACAATACACCATTAAAAACAATACCCTTTCGAGCAATATTGATTTTAACATAATGAAACATGTAAGTGGGTTTAATTACCGAATAAATTTTAATAGCAAAGCCATGTTTATGGTAGGAGCCAACCTGCAATTGTTAACTATTTCGGGCATGCAAAAAACACCAACCGAATTCACCATAGAAAAACCTTTTTTTAATTTATTGCCTGGGGCTATGTTTAACTACCAATTTACTAAACAAAAAAACATGCGTTTTTTTTATAGAACCAATACCAATACTCCTTCCTTATCGCAGTTTCAAACAGTAATTGACAACTCAAATCCAATAATATTAAGCATTGGAAACTCAAATTTAGACCAAGAATACAGCCATAATTTAATTTTTAGATACAACACTTCAAATACCGATAAAGGAAAAACTTTCAATTTATTTTTAAATTTAAATGCCATTCAAAACTACATCGGCAATGCCAATTTCCTAGCAAGAGACAGTATTAACAACTTTGAAAGCATTACTTTAAACAAAGGAACGCAGTTAAATAAACCAGAAAACTTAAATGGTTATTTGGCCATAAGCAGTTTTACTACTTTTGGCTTTCCAATTAAAGTTTTAAAAAGTAATTTAAATTTAAATTTTGGTGCTAACTACAATCAAACACCTAGTAAAATAAACAACTTGATAAACCTAGCAAAAAACTATACCATTACTTCGGGTTTTGCTTTAGGCAGTAATATCAGCGAAAATATTGATTTTTCAATTACCTATACTGCCTTTTATAATTTGGTTGAAAATACTTTAAACACCAATCAAAATAACAATTATTTTAACCAAATAAGTTCAGCCAAACTAAATATATTGCCTTGGAAAGGGTTGATTATTCGGTCGGAAATAGTAAACACCAATTACAGTGGTTTAGGTAATTCGTTTAACCTAAATTACTTTTTATGGAATGGCGGAATTGGTTATAAATTCTTAAAAAATAATGCAGCTGAAGTAATGTTAAATACATTTGATGTTTTGAAACAAAATAATAGCATTAACCGAACAGTTTATAGCAACTACATTGAAGATAACAAAACAACTGTTTTAACCCGCTATTTCATGTTGGTATTTACCTATAACATTAGGAGTTTTAAAGGCGGAAGATGATTTTTGATTTGTGAATTTTGAATTTTGAACTTTGATTTCTTTAGCCGTTGCAGAATTCTATGACAAAAGCAATTAAATGAACTTACTATTAAAATATTAAAATTTACTCCGCTATCGTTTAGTTACTGTTAATTGTTCAATTCGTTTTTCGTAATCAGTACCTTTAAAAATTCGGTTAACATATATTCCTGGAGTATGAATTGCATCGGGCGCTAGTTCACCAACAGGAACTAATTCTTCTACTTCGGCAATAGTAATTTTGCCAGCCATAGCCATTAAAGGATTAAAATTACGAGAGGTAGCTCTAAAAACTAAATTTCCGTGTGCATCGCCTTTCCAAGCTTTTACAATTGCATAGTCGCTTTTAAATGCATGTTCTAATAAATAAGTTATGCCATCAAACTCGCGTGTTTCTTTGCCAATAGCAACTTCAGTTCCTACTCCTGCAGGTGTAAAAATGGCTGGCATGCCATAGCCTGTTGCCATGCAACGAGTGGCCAATGTTCCTTGTGGTATTAATTCTACTTCTAATTCTCCACTTAATAATTGACGTTCAAACTCTGCATTTTCGCCTACATAGCTCGAAATCATTTTTTTTACCTGACGGGTTTTAAGCAATAAGCCTATTCCAAAATCATCGACCCCAGCATTATTGCTAATACAAGTAAGGTTTTTAACTCCTTTTTTCACCAAAGCATTAATAGTGTTTTCAGGGATACCACAAAGGCCAAACCCACCAAGCATAATCACTGCTCCATCATTCAAATCTTTTATTGCCTCTTCGGCATTAGCTACTACTTTTTGTAACATAGTTTTTTTTATTTTATTAATTTAATTGGAGGAGTTATTAATAGTATTTACTTTTAAATACATCCTCTAACCCTCTATCTATTGAAAATCAACGCACAAATAGAAATTATTCCATCACAAATCCTTATCTCAATTTTTTAACCCCCAACTACCATTTCATAATTTATAATTTATAATTCATAATTTATAATTCTACTCAACAACAGCTGAAAGTCCTCTATCGCACAATGCTTGACAAATACTTTTAAGTTTTTCTTCTTCTCCTTTTTTAACTAATGCTTTGCCTTTGTAATGCACTAATAAAGCACATTGTTCTGCTTGTATAAGTTCATGTTCACATATTTCGCATAAACATTCTATTACCCAATCAAAAGTATTTACATCATCGTTGTATAAAACTACTTTTAATCCATTTTCAATTTCATCAAGTACATCTACTTCTAATTCTTTTTCTGTTTGCATTTAATAATATTTACAATTTACTTTTTAAATGAAAATCTGTTTTCGTTACCGTTTTTTAATCTAATTATATTTGATCGGTGGGTGTAAATTACCAAAACAGCTATGCTACAAAAAAAAGCATTTGCAATAATATTATTTTGATAAAAATAAAATGAAAGCACAGCACCAATAATAGCTGTAACCATACTACCTACAGAAATATATCTTGAAATCCATACAATTAAAACAAAAAACAAAATACAAATAGTAGCAATTTTCCAATTTAAAGCTATTGCCAAACCCAAAATAGTTGCTATTCCTTTTCCACCTTTAAAACTTGCAAAAACCGGAAAAACATGTCCAACAACAGCAGTTACCCCTAAAAGCATTTGTAAGTTAAAAAAACTTTGAGTATCAATTTCAAATTTTGAAAAATGAGCCAAATTAGTTGCAATAAATCCTTTTAACAAATCGATAAAAAGTACAATAAATCCAGCTTTATTTCCTAAAACTCTCAAGGTATTTGTAGCACCTGCATTTCCACTTCCATGCTCTCTTACATCTATTTTAAATAAGTGTCGTCCATACCAAACCGCTGTAGGAATAGAACCTATTAAATAGGCAGTTAAAATTAATATTGCTATAACCATTTAAAAAAACTTAATGTTTCAAGATTACAAAATTATAATTTATAAAAAAATTATTGCCTTGCTTTTATTGCTCTTAAAAGTTTATTCCTATCGCTAACACTAGCCAAACGAAGGGTATAACCATCACCACTTACTTTATCTGCTCCTTTTTTAATGGCTTCGTTAAATGAAATATCGCTACTTAAAATACCCATATTGCCTTTTGAATATTTTAAATAATACCAAGTTCCATTATTTTGCTGCATATAAATTACTAGCTCTTCTTTAGTCCTCGATTTTGTAATTTGAACCCTAGCCTGCAATTTACGCTCAATTAAATATTTATCAATACTTCTCACTCCTATTACTCCATCATTTATAAATGTTCTAGTGGGCTGATCCCATTTTAATTTTATTTCAGTAATGAAAAATGTTTTAAACAAATCGTTTAGTAATTTTCCATTTAAATCATCGCTGGCATCGTCACTTAGTTTCTTCAATATTTTATCATCAACAAATTCGGGTATTGCAATATTTAATATATCTTTATTAATAAAATCATTCGAATTGGTGTTTGATTGGTCGGTGATAGAATCAACCATTAATTTCAATGCATCGGCAGGTAATTCAAAATCTAAAATCATTGCCAAATTCATAGTAAATATAGTATCTTCTATTCCAAAACTACATGAACCAGCTGCTGGCATTTTAAACTTAGGAAAATCGAACCCAAAGTTGAATCTACCTTCTCCATAAATGGCTTTTTTGGTTTCGCTTACTGCCATAAAATTACCTTTTTTAGCAATTTGTCCAAATACTTTTTTATATGGACCCACTCTAAATTCATCAAATTTTTCGTTGTATGCAAATGTACCTTCCACTTTTAAAAGTTCTATATCTGTAGTTGACCTTTTTCTAGAAAACATAGAAGGATAAACGTGCGTTGAGTCGGCACTTAAATTAAAACCACAATAAACTGGTTGCCTATTTAAATTAGTTAAAGGTGGCAACAAATCAATGTAAACAGTATCGGGATTTATAACTGCTGCCGATTTAAACCAATCGGTTTTGGGTAAAAATAAATTATGTAATGGCTTAAAAAATCCATTATATTCCAAATTGCGGTTAAATGAATGCAATAAAGCATTTCCTCTAAATGCTAATTTTGGACCTGCATTAAAGTTAATTGAATCAGGTATATTTGATTTTCCACCTAAGTATTTTTTATCTTCAGCATATATTTCATTTAAATAAAAACGTTGGGGTTTTTTATTTTTATCTAGGTAAATATAATTTCCTTGTCCTCTTAAATCTGTTCTTCCATTTATTTTAACTGTTGCTTGTTCTATTTTGTGAAAATTAGTAATGGTATCTGCATTAATTTTTGCATTTAAAAGCTCATTCATTTCTGCGTCTTTTCCAATATAAACTTTACCGCTATCAGGCAATATTTTACTGTCAACCACATTAATAAATGGCACTTTCGATGCCTTTAAAATATAATCACCTAAGCCCAATTTAACACTTGCAGTTTTAAAAGTAAGATTATCTTGGCTTTGCCTTTTTGATACTAAATAACTAGCTTGTGATGGATTTTGTTCAATGGATTTACCAATAAATTCCATTGTTCTTGGTTCCATTTCCCATCTCATTTTTTCAAAACTTCCTTCATATAAATTATAAGCAAATTCGTTATTTATTTCATTTGGATTTAAGTAAGTAAATTCTCCAAAACGTTTTTCTAAATTTACATAAGCATCTATCTTTTTGGTAACAAAAGCTATTTTTGATGTATCGTCTGGCCACCGTTGGCGAAAAATTGCATTTTCACTTAAAATTTCAACTGGTCTAAGTTCATACATATCGGCTATAAGTTCCCCATCTTCTATCGTCATACTTCCTTTGGCCTTCATTGCTTGAGGAGTTAATATTAAAATCCCTCTTAATTCTGCTTTTTCGTATGCTATTTTAATTGGTTCTCCTTTATTAAAAATAAACATGGTATCTTGGTAAGGAATCCAATGATTATAAACATTTGAAGAATTAATTACTGTAGGAAACAATGCAGTTCTGTCGTTTTTAAAATATTCACAATCGGCATTCATACTATCGAGCAATAAGTTAAAACGATTACTTTTCGATTTTGAAGCCAAATATGTCAATTCTCCATCACCTATTAAACCATCGTTGCTTAAGCGCAAAGCAAATTTTGCGGAGCCTTTTCCTTTATATAATGTGTAACTATAATTGGTATCGTTTGGTATATAAAAACCAAGTGATTTGTCGGGTTGAAGATAAATTTCTTGCTTTGTATCTGGCAATATTCCATCGCTAATTAAAGTTCCTGGCAATGCCAATGTATATAAATTTAAATCGCTTAAACTATCTAACTGAAATGGATCTACAGCAAAATAAAACCTATCCTGTACATAGTTTCCTTTTTGAGTAGTTGGGTAATCGTAAAATACTTTTGAACCTACCTCACTCGTAAATTTAGGGTATCCAGGAAAGTTTTTTCTGCTACTTTTATTATATGGATGATCTATTTCTAATGTTCCATAAATATTTTGAATTACACTTTTTACGTTTGCTAAATATCCCAAGGTATCATCGTAATACAAAAATTTAAGTGAGTCAACATTATTCAATCTTACATTGAACTTAGTGTAGTCGAACGAAAAATTACTTCCATAAAAATCGGCCATCCCGGCTCTTAACTTTCCATTAAAATCAACTCCTCTATTCTTTTTTATAGTTAATATTTGCTCTCGAGGTGTTACTTCTACATTTTGCGAATCGCTAAATTTAAACCTACCCACTCCTTGTATTATTAAATCGTTGTTTATTAAACTTAAAGCTGCATTTGGAATTGAGCTTATTACCGATTTAATATTTATTGCATCGTAATCAGTTTTACCCATATGGGCATTTACATATTCTTTTAGTTTTTTCTTAATGGTAATTGTTTTCTGTGCTTCGTTATAGTTTAAAAAACCTCTGTCGTTAAGGTCAATCATCATTATTTTAATATCGCTTAAGTCGCTTTTAAAATAGGTAGCATACGATTCGATATTAAAAGTTGTTATGTCGTATTTTTCGCAATATGTTTTTATGCGTTGCAATGGATTGTAAGACAAAACACCTTGCAAACGTTCGTAAATTAAATCTCTAAAATAATTAATTGATTGAAACTTTGCAGGATCATCGCCCGCTATGTTATTAAAATCTATTTTAGGGTTATTAATATCCCATTTTATTTCATCTACATATATTTCTAAATTATGAAAATAATCGACCAAAGGAGCTGCACTTATTCCTAACTTAGTATCGCGGTACAAACTTATTTTATCTTCTTTTATTAAATAGGTAAAACGCATTTGTGGGTGAAAAACAGAATCTTTATCTAAAAAAATAGTTAACTCTACTTTGTCGTTTGTAATTTTATTATCGCGCATAAAAAACTCATCGCTGGCTATACGTAAAACTGGTTTGTTTTTAAAATAAAAATACAATTCCGCTTTTTTATTACCCGAGCTTTTACCAATAACCAAAGCACCCTTTAAGCCAAAGCCACCTTTGTATTTGGCTTTTCCATAAGTAATTCCCGAAAACTCTTGAGTTGTACTTTCAAACTGAGGATAAATAGATTTAACGCCTTGATTACTTCCTAAAGGCTTATCAGTAAACTTACCCATCACTTGCTCTTTAAACCTATCTTTATAAGTAAGCATTGCACTATCTGCCACCATTAATCCATTGCTTAAATCAATAGTATAATTATTTAATTTTACAAAAGTTCTTGCAGTGTCTAAGCCTACTCTGCTCCAATCGGCTTTACCGCCTTTACCTATAAATTGATTTGTACCTGCAAAATATTTTCCATTGGTTTTAAATACTTCTAAAGTATCATCGCCTGTATAACAAAATAAATCTAAGTTTTTAAAAATAAAAGTTGCTTGTCCTTCCATTTTTAAATCTACATCGGCAGCTTTACAAACCCATGTTGAAGTACCCATTTTAAGCATTATATTTTCGGCAAAAACATTTTTCGACACATTTAAAAACCTTGTAAATTCATCTTTATTTTTTTTTAATGAACTAATTAAAGTTTTGTGCCAATTATCGAATTTTGATAATTGATTGTTTTCAACTAAAGCGTTAATGGTTTGCATGTAATAATAAAACTCATAGTTGGGCTGCATTTGTTTTTGCAACATTTCGTTACATAGTTTTACCATTTGTTGTTTTTGTGGCAAGCTAAATTTACCTGTATTATAGCTTGCTGCAAAATTTTCAGCTTCATCTTTTGCATCGCTTTTTCCACTTCTTATAAAGCTTTCAAATTCGGTTATAAATACGTTGGGATCGTAAGAAAAACTTGTTGGTCGTTGGGCCAATAAAATGGAATTTGATACAAAGTATAAAAGCGCAAAAAATATTATCTTTTTCATTGGGTGCAAGGTATGGATTTTTGAATTATGATTGTTGAATGTTGAATGTTAAATTATGAATTTTGTCCTTCGAATACGCTCAGGATGACATAGAATTTTGAATTTTCACATGTATTAAGCTATTTGCTTGAAGCTAGTTGCCAGTTGCTAATAGCCAAAACCTATTGATTAAAATTAACGAAATCATCATTAAACGAAATATTGCATTCTTTCATAAACCAAACGGACAAATTTAAATTTTCGTGTCCAGCTGGAAAATTAAAAAAAACAGGATAATTATATTCGTCAACCGTTTCTTTAATAATTTCATAACATGATTTATTAAAAGCAAATGGAATATCATTTTCGTTCATATTGTTCATTCCGCCAACTACCAATGCTTTTAAATTTGACAGCTTACCAGCACGTTTTAGTGCTACCATCATTCTATCCATGTGGTAATAATACTCGCCAATGTCTTCAATAAACAATATTTTATTATCAAAGTTCAAATCGCTTTTGCTTCCCAATAAACTATACAAAACCGATAAATTACCACCAACTAAAATTCCCGATACTTCTTTACATTTATTTAATTCATGTTGTTTAAATTGGTAATTTATTTCATTTCCAAAAAGTGCATTTTTTAAACTTTCAATAGTATTTTCATTAAAATAACTGCCTTGCATGGTAATAGGCATACAACTGTGTAATGTTTTTAAATTAAAATTATTAATATATGCGTGCAAAACTGTTACATCGCTAAATCCTGCTATTATTTTTGGTTTTTTTATAAAATTGGTAAAATCCAAATTATCAATTATTCTCACAGTTCCATATCCACCACGGGCTATTATAATAGCATCAATACCATCATCATCAAGCAGTTCTTGTAAGCCTAAAGTTCTCTCTTGGTCGGTTCCTGCAAATGCATTTTGTTTATTAAATAAATATTTACTTAGTACAACTTTAAGCCCCCAACTTTCAAATATTTTAACAGCATTTTGAATGTTATCATTTTCAATATGCCTTGCAGTGGCAGCAATTGCAATTGTGCTATTTGGTTTTAAATGCATTTTAGTATTATTGTATTTTTCAAAAATAATTTTTTATTTAACATACCGTTTTTTTTAAAACTTTATATTTGTATTTATTTTATACTTTAAAGAATGAACAGAATTTTATTAATAATTTTTATTTGTATAATAAAATACAATTTTAGTTACGCTCAAATTGGCAAACTACATTTAGGAATTCAAGCCGGATTGACAATTCCAAATGGAAGTTTTGCTAGCGGATATGGACCCTATATAAATAATGGATAGGCATCGGTTGGTAATAATTACAAAATTTATTCTGAACTATATGTAAAAAATACTTTTTATATTGGTTTAAGCTATATAAATTTTACAAATCCAATGGAAGAAGGAAATTTAAGGAATGGTTTCAACAATCAATTTTCAACTAATAATGCAAAAGTAATAGCAAATTCAAGTACAAATGGAATTTTAGGCTCTATATTATTTAAAGGCACTGAAACCCCATTTTTTATTAAAGGATTTATGGGATTGGGATATTCAAGGACAGTATCAATTGATGCAAAAAATAGCATAGAATCTATTACAATTGTTCAATCAACTTCTGACTTAGATTTAATTACCGGAGTAAGTGTTGGTTTATATGTTCCAATAAAAAATAAATGGTTTATTGATTTTGAAGCAAGTTATATTTCGAGCAGTGCAAAACCAGGAAATTTAATATTGAAAGATAATAATTCTAATGAATCTATAAATATTGGCTCAATTAATTATAATCAAACAGTTTATAATATTAATTTAGGCTTAGGTATATTTATATTTAGAAACTAAAAAAATGAAATAAAATAATTAATTTGCTTATAGTTGGTTAAAACAACAACCAATTAAACTTAAATGCCATTTCTGTAATCAGTAATAAATTAAAAAAAACTTTTGTTTGATAAATAAAATGTGGCAAAGCAATATTTATAAATAAAAAGGTTGATAAAACACCAACCGCAAGCAAATTCCTACTATCCTTAGAGTTAGCGAAGCGCTCTAAGTCTTTATAATGAAATGTAGTGTATATGACACGGGCTAATTTAAACGAGTTACAAACTCTTTTTTCATTTAAAATCCGGAGTCCCCTCTGCTATGGCTTGGCAGAGACTCCGGATAGTTGTGAAAGAAATTAAATTACTTATTATTAATATTATAAGTGCTTACATTTACACTATTTTATTAATAAAATTACAAATTTTTGTTTAATTTGTAATAAAAAGAAATTACATAAAAGTACAAAAAAAATATTGAGTATTATTTTAAAATAAAAAATAATTGTTAATTCCAACTTGTTTTAACATGAAGCATTATTAAAATTTTATATTCGCGGCATTATGCGAAATCAAATTATAGCACCATCAATACTTTCAGCAAACTTTGCTCAACTAGGAATAGATATAGAAATGATAAATAAAAGTGAGGCCGATTGGTTTCATGTGGATGTAATGGATGGAGTGTTTGTTCCTAATATTTCGTTTGGTTTTCCAGTATTAAAAGCATTGAAAAAGCTAACTTCAAAAACAATAGATGTTCACTTAATGATAGTACAACCGGAAAGATATATAATTGATTTTAAAGATGCTGGAGCCGATATATTGTCAGTACATTTCGAAGCAAGTGTGCATTTACACCGAACCATTTGTGCAATAAAAGAAGCTGGAATGAAAGCTGGTGTTGCTATTAATCCTCATACTCCAATTGAATTGCTAAAAGATGTAATTGCTGATATTGATTTGGTATGTATGATGAGTGTAAATCCTGGATTTGGTGGACAAAAATTTATAGAAAACACATACAATAAATGCAGTGATTTAAAAAATTTAATCATTCAAAAAAACAGTAATTGTTTAATAGAAATTGATGGAGGAGTAAATGAAATAACTGCCCCAAAATTATTAGATGCAGGAGCTAATGTTTTGGTAGCGGGTAACTATGTTTTCTCGAGTTCAAACCCAACTGCAACCATTGCTAGTTTAAAAGCACTATAATTATTAATATTATAAATTACAAAAAACAATATTAAATTGCCCTTTTAAAGTAAAAAGTATGAACAAACTCCCTATTATTGGTTTTACCATTGGCGATATAAATTCGATAGCACCTGAAGTAGTTATTAAAACTTTATCCGATTTAAGAATATGCGAATACTGCACTCCCGTTATATATTCATCGCCTAAAGTAATTGGCTTTTGGAAAAAAATAATTGGTAACAACGATTTTTTTGTAAATATTATTAAAAACACGGACCAAGTAAATACTAAAAAAATAAACTTGATACCTTGCTGGGAAGAAGAAGTAGAAATAAAAATTGGAGAAGCAAATGAAATAGGAGGCAAATATGCCTTTAAAAGTTTGGAGGCTGCAACTAAAGATTTGAAAGAAGGTAAATTAGACGGGATAGTTACTGCGCCATTAAATAAAAATTTGGTTAACAGCGAATTGTTGCCATTTAAAGGACATACTGAATATTTGGCTCATGAGTTAAATAACCATAATTTTTTAATGTTTTTAATAAGCGAAGAAATAAAGGTAGGTTTAGTAACAGGCCATGTGCCAATCAAAGATGTGGCTGCAAAACTTACTTCAGAATTAATTTTGAAGAAAATAAAATTAATGAACGAATCTCTTAAAAATGATTTTAATTGTTCAAAACCACGCATTGCAGTTTTAGGATTAAACCCACATGCAGGCGATAATGGATTAATTGGCAGTGAAGAGAAAAACATAATTATTCCTGCAATTGAAAGCGCACAAGCAGCAAATATTGCAGTATTTGGTCCTTATCCTTCCGATGGATTTTTTGGTTCGAAACAATACGAAAAGTTTGATGGTGTTTTGGCAATGTATCACGATCAAGGATTAATTCCTTTTAAATATTTTGCTTTTTCTGATGGAGTAAATTATACAGCAGGGTTAAATATTGTTAGAACATCGCCCGACCATGGAACAGCTTACGACATAGCTGGAAAAAATAAAGCCGATGAAAGTAGCTTTAGAAATGCATTGTACCTGGCTTTAGATATAATAGCAAGACGAACAGACAATAAAGTATTAAAAGCAAACCCTCTTGCTTTTCAGCAACTTAAACGTGAAAGATTTAGAATGGATTTTTAAAAACCATAATTTGACTAATTAAAAAGTATGATTTTTATAATAGATTAATTGGTTTAAAAAGTAAATATTGCATCACAATTTTTTAATAATGACAAAAATAAAATTTAATAACAAAAATCCTGAATTCTTTAACGAACTAAGAAGTAGAGTTGAAAGCTATTTTGAAACTAAAAAAATTAAACAAACTGGAAATTACAAACTGTATGCAAAAACCGCTATTTTGTTTTCGGTATTAGTTAGTTCTTATATTACATTGGTGTTTTTCACACCCTCATCTGTTTTTGTTTGTATTATGCTTTGTATAGTTTTAGGTATAAACTTTGCCGCAATTGGTTTTAACGTAATGCACGATGGTGCGCATGGAAGTTATTCATCAAAAAAATGGATTAATGAAGCAATGAGTTATTCATTAAACGTATTGGGAGGAAGTAGTTATATGTGGAAATTAAAACACAATATTAACCACCATTCTTACACCAATATTGAAGGATTAGACGATGATATAGATATTAAACCATTTATTAGAGTTCACGAAAGCCAAGATGGAAAATGGTTTCATAAATTCCAACACATTTATGGCATATTGTTATATGGTTTAACTTATTTATTTTGGGTATTTTTTAATGATTTTAAAAAATACTTTTCAAGTAAAATTGCAGACTATACTCCTTTGCGTAAAATGGACTTAAAAGAGCATTTTATATTTTGGATTACCAAAGTTACCTATGTAGGAATTTTTATTGTATTGCCTATTTTTTTTACAAGTGTTTTATATACCGTTATTGGGTACTTAATCGTTGTTTTTGTATGTGGTTTAGTAATTGCAATTGTTTTTCAATTAGCTCATATAATTGAAGACATGGATTTTATTGATACTGATGGAAATTCACAAAAAATAGAAACAGAATGGGCTATTCACCAAATAAATACCACTGCAAATTTTGCTACTAAAAGTAAGTCTATGACTTGGTTTATGGGTGGATTAAACTTTCAAATAGAACACCATTTATTTCCAAAAATTAGTCATATTCATTACCCACAAATTCAAAAAATAGTAAAGCAAGTTTGTGAAGAATTTAATATTACTTACAAAGAGTTTCCTACTGTTTTAAGTGCTGTGCGTTCGCACTTATTACACCTAAAAGCAATGGGTTCTGCGGCTTAATTATTTAAATTTAAGGATTAGTTTTTTAAATTTTACTTACAATGTATACAATCAAACCATTTTCTATAAACAGAGTAATGGTGGAAGATGCTAATAAACTTGGTCAAAAAATACCATTTGTTTATGTATTGGCCGAAATTGATATAACTGGTGTTAAGAAAAAAATTAAAGACTACAATCAGATAAACAACTCACAGCTAACATTAAATAACTTTTTTTTATACTGTTTTTCAAAAACAGTAGCAGATAAAAAGGATTTACATGCTATTAAAAATTGGAAAAATCAGTTAATTGTTTTTGACGATATTGATGTGTTTTTTCCAATTGAAAAAAATATTAATAATCAAAAGGTAATTCAACCTTTAATTTTAAAAGCAATTAATAAAAAAAGTATTTTTCAAATTAATACTGAAATTGAATCTTTTAGAATTAGCGATCATACAAATATCAATAAATCACAATATTATTTTTTAAAACTTCCATATTTTATAAAAAAATACTTTTATAGTATTTGGATGAAAATACCAAAAATGAGAAAAGGTATTTTTGGAACTGCATACTACAGTGCTGGAGGAATGTTTGGCACATCAAAAGGCTGGGGATTTCCAATTCCAATTCACTCGGTTGGCATGTTTTTAGGAAGTTTTAGCAAAGTAGAAAAAATAGAAAAGGGTGATATTAAAAATGTTGAAATTTTAACATTTACTGTAATTATGGACCATTCTATTAACGATGGTGCTGAGTTGGGCAGATTTGTTCATAATTTTAAAAAGAATATTGACCTACATTTAAAAATGTTTAACTAAAGTTTAGCTTAAAGTGACAGTTAAAATAACCACTATTAATTTACTACGTTTTTTAAAATGGATTCCGGGATTACTTAAAAATCCTTTACCAACAATTATTAAAATTACCAATAAATACGGTGATTTGGTTCAATTTAATTTAACAAAATCGCAAAAATTAATTTTAGTAAATCATCCAAATTACATCAAACATATTTTAAAAGATAACCAAGAAAACTACTCGAGAAGGAAAGCCATAAAGCCACTTGAACCCTTTTTAGGCGATGGCTTATTTATGTCGGAAGGGAAATTGTGGGAACAAATGCACCAATTAGTCAAACCTTCGTTTCACGATGAACAAATAAAAAATTATTACTCGTGCATTAAAACCGAAACTATTCAATTTATTAACTCGTGGAAGAGCAAACCAACAGGAAGTTTGGTTGATGTAGAATTAGAAATTAATATTTTAATGCTTAAAATATTAATAAAAACACAACTATCGAATTCAACTGAAATTGACTTTATAGAAATAATAAAATGTTTAAGGATTTTATTAAGCACAGCTAGTTTTGCAAACCAAAAAATTGATTATGCTAAAACTAAACTAAGTAAATTTATTGGAATAAAATTTAAAGAAGACAAAAAAACAAAACAAGCATTAAATAGACTAAACGAAATAATTCTTTCAATAAGGAATAATGCCAAAGAAAAGCCAGAATCAATTGGTTTTGTATTACAAATTTTAGACCAAGCAAAAGAAAAAAATATTATTACAGACCAGCAAGTGAGAGATGAAATGATGAATTTTATTTTTGCTGGATTTGATACTACCGCTTCTGCTTTGACTTGGACACTATATTGCATTGCAAAGCATAAAAACTACCAAAAAAGCGTTCAGGAAGAAGTAAAATTGCAGGCAAGCACTGGTTTAAGCCTTGATGAAATAGCACAAACAGATTCAGTTAAAATGATTATTCAAGAGTCGATGCGATTGTTTCCTCCTGTTTGGTCATTTCATCGTGTTTCCATAAATGAAGATAAGTTAGGCGATTTTATTATTCCAGCAAATTCGTATATAATGATTTGCCCTTATGCTTTGCATAGACATACGGAACTTTGGGAAAAACCAAACGAATTTTATCCTGAACATTTTAAACCTGGAAATTTTCAAGGCAAAGCATTTACCTATATTCCATTTGGACAAGGCAAAAGAATGTGTATTGGCAAACCATTAGCTATGGCTGAATTACAGCTAATTTTCACCATGTTTATGTCGGAATTAAACTTTGAACTAGAAACCAATAAAGAACCAATTATAGTGCCTGGAATTATAATAAAATCGAAAAAACCATTGTTAATGAATATTACTTCGTTAACAAATTAGTTATACCGAAAGCGTATTTGTATTTGTCCAATACAATTGTCATAAACAACTATTTCTTCGGTATTTTAATTATAAATTTTGGAGTAAATAAAATAACGTTTTTGGTCTTAGAGAAGGTAGCGATTTTTACCACAAATGTTAATGCGGAGTCCCCGTATTGGTGCATAATTAAACACAAATGTGCTACGGAGTTCTGAACCCCACTTTTGCCAAACCCTTATTACTTGGTGGCATTCTTTCTTAGGTTAAAGTTTATAAATGGTGACCAACGAAACATTCGTCTGTTATTTTCAGCATGGTTTAGGAGTCCTAATTGAACACCATGTAATTCCTTTGAATCATTAAAAAAAGAAATTGAAAGTCCTTTTTGAATGCTAAACTCATTCTTTAATAATGCAAATGAAAGACCATTCATTTTTTTAGAATGAACATAAAAAGTACCTAATGCTACTCCATTTATTTCTTTGTCTCCATAAACCGTCCAATAACCCAAAATCAAACCATTTAAAGTGTCACCAGTATTAATTCCAGAAATACTAATTCCATTAATTTTAGATGTCATTGACCAAAGGCCTGTAACTAAAATCCCATTATAATTACCCGATGAAAATATACCACTAATATTGAAACCATTAAATAGTTCATGAGTAGAGCTAAGAAGTCCAAAAGAAACACCATTCGTTAATTGAGAATTAGTTGCTAAAGACAGGTTAATTCCATTATACTTAATTACGTTTTCATCAATAAAATTGAACCTCAATCCATTAAAATAACTTGAATTCCCAAAACAAATCCCATTTTTTTTAAGTCCAAAACTCCAATATTTATTTTGTCCAAGCAGAATTGTAGAAAAAAATAGCAGTAATATCGTTAAAGCTGTTTTCAATGTTCTTTGTGCTTGCAGGTAACTTTGGTATTACTTCAATTCAAAATCAACAGCTCCAATACGGAAACCATCAGCAAAAATTTCAGCTTTGTATTTTCCAACTGCAAACTCAGTTCCTTTTGACCAGTAAATAGAAACATCTTGCGCTTCTTGGTTAAAATCGATTACTTTCTTTTGAGTATACAACGATTCATCGCCTTGGAATTTAAAAGTTGCTGTACCTGTTGCTTGGTTATAAAGCGTTGTTCCATCTTGAGAAGTAATTTTTAAATAAATTTCTTTTTCACCTTTTTCAGCAACAAAATTTTCGGCCACTTTAAAAGTAAGCTTCAATTTTTCTACTTGTTTTGCTTTCATGGTTTCTTTTTCTTTACCATTACTACGCATTCTTATACCCAAAATAGTTAAAGCTGAAGTATTTAATTTTGCTCCAATTGCTACTTTATTTTTAAGTCCTGCATTTTCTAAACTTAAATTTTCGTTGTTGCGTTTTTGATTATCAATATTGCCTTTCAGTTGCACATTTTCTCTGTTTAACAAAACTACTTGAGTAGATAAGGAATCAATTTGTGTTAAGTATTTTTGTTTGTAATAACGTAATTGCTCTATTTCTTCTAAGGCTTTATCTAACTCAACTTTGCTCACTTTATCTTGTGCTAAAAGCCTTTTTATTCTATCAGAAATTAATTTTAGTTCTCCATCTTTCTGACTAACCAAACTATCTAAAGATGCGTTTTGTCCTTTATAACTTTCTAATTCGGTTGAAGTAACCAATAACAATGAGTCAAGAGAAGTTTTTGCGGCTTTGGTATCAAACAAAACTTCCTCGGTTACAGCAAGTTTTTGGTCTGTTTTAAAATAATTGTAAATAAAAAATCCGTTTAATAAAGTTAAAATTCCAACTAAAGCCCAAGGTATTATTACTGCAAATCGATTGCGTTTTTCTTTGTTTTCTTCCATAAGATACAAAAGTATAAAAAAAATGAATTAAAGTTAACTTTTGTAAAACTTATGAATAACTATTTTTAAAGCATTGAAAGCAATCTTTTAAAATAGGGTGCACTTTTAATTAATCTGCTACCGTACCAACTAAACATCTCTCCATCAACTAATAATATCTTTGCATTTGGTAAAATATGTTGGATTTCATCAATATGTTTTTGTTTAAAAGGATAAGGCTCACTCGATAAAAATACTATTTCCGGATTTTTTTCTGCTAAAATTGCAGCATTTGTAACAGGATATCTTTCTGTATCATTCAAAAAAACATTTTCAAATTTTAAATATTCTAATAAATAATTGATAAATGTATTGTTTCCTGCTACCATAAATGGTTTTCTCCAAATAAAGTAAGCGCATTTTTTATAATCTATTAATCCATGTAAATAATTTTCCAAATCTTTAAAAACGTATTTAATTTGATATATAATTTGATCCGCTTCTGCTGGTTTACCAGTTATTTTTCCTAACAAATCAATCATTTCATAAGCATCATTCAAGTTATTTATATCGCTCATCCAAACTTTGTAATGTTGCATTAAATACTCCATTTGTTTTTGGTCGTTTTCCTCTTTATTGCCTATTATTAAATCGGGATTTAGTTTTGCAATAGTTTCAAAATCAATATTTTTTGTACCCCCAACAATGGTTTTGGTTTGGTGCTTTTCGTTAGTATGAATACAAAACTTTGTTTGTCCCACAATTTCTTCATCTAACCCAAAATCATATAACATTTCTGTTTGAGATGGAACCAATGAAATAATTCTAATTGGCCGTGTATCCAATTGAATTTTTCTATTCATTTGGTCGGTATATAAATAATCAGACATAAATTTATTGTTTTAAAAATTCAATTGCCTTTATTGCAATAACAAATGTATTAATTATTTAATTAAAATTAACCAATTGAAAACGAAACAATCTACCTATTTAATAATAACTACTGTGATATTTTTATTGGTTTTTTTGCCTCGTTTTAATGGCAATCAACTAATAATAAAACAACAGCCTTACGATACGAAATATTTTAAAGCTTATGTAAATTTTTTTAGAGGAGAAATACCCGCTAACGAAATAAAACCGGCTACCAATTGGAGGTTTTTAGTTCCATTGGTTGCAAGTGTTTTGCCTTTATATTCTTTAACTGCAATCAATTTAATCAATGCAATTTTATTGGTAATTTCATTGTATGTTTTTTTTAAAGTGTTGCATTTTTTCAATGTAAAACCTGAAAAAATATGGCAAAGTTTATGGTTATTCATTCTTTCATTTCCAATGTTTTATTATTCAAGCATTGGCTATGTCGATGCTTCTTTGTTTCTATTTATTGCATTGAGTATTTATGCAACTATAAAAAATATAAATTGGCTTTTTGTTTTAAGTGTTTTAATAGGATTATGTGTAAAAGAAACCATTGTTATTTGTATTCCATTTTATTTCTTTTACCAATATAATTACAATAAAAATAAAACAATTATTGTTACCTTTTTAACCTGTTTATTAGTAACAATTTTGTTTTTAATTATTAAAAACTACGCACCTGTTACCAATGTTTTAAGTAAAAATAATTTTTGGCTATTTAATTTAAAAAATGCTGAAATAAACTTTACTAGATTTAATACTTGGGGAAGTTTTATTTTTAGCTTTGGAATTGTTGGTTTGCTTTTTATTGATAGACTTTTAAAGTTTAACATAAAAGATATGTTAGCTAATAAATTAATTTTAGCATGTTTGGCAAGTATTGGTTCCGCATATTTTTTATATGTATTATCGTATTTTTCAACAATAGCCGATGGAAGAATTATTTGGCTTACTTATTTTTACATGCTTTTAATAGTTAATGGCTTGCCAGATAAAGATAAATAGATTACATATTTAACAATTCTGTAATTTACATTTTACAAAAAATTACATTCTTGGTCTCCACGAAATTTCTTCACCACCTGCATCAACTACAATTTTGCGAGAAAGTACAAATAAATAATCGCTCAATCTATTTAAGTATTTCGAAATAATTGGATCCACTTCTGATTCAAAAGCCAAATGCACTACCAATCTTTCTGCTCTTCTGCAAATACACCTTGCTACATGGCATTGCGATGCAACAATGTTTCCACCTGGCAATACAAAACTTTTTAATTCAGGTAAATGCACATCCATTTCATCCATTTGTAACTCCAAAAGTTCAATGTCTTTTTCATATAAATCTGGAACTTTCATTTTACTTTTTTCTGGGTCGCTAGCTAGCAAACTACCAATTGTAAAAAGCCTATCTTGTATTTCTGCTAAAATAGCAATGGTGCTTTTATTATTCAAACTGTCTTTTACCAAACCAATATATGAATTTAATTCATCAACAGTTCCGTAACTCTCAATTCGTAAATGAAATTTTGAAACCCTAACTCCTCCAATTAACGAGGTTTGTCCATTATCTCCTGTTTTGGTATATATTTTAAATGACATATTATTTAATTACAAACAGGTAGCAATATAGTTTTATTTATTTTTTGTTAAACAAAAAAGAGGTTACTTTTTGGGTAACCTCTTTTTAAATTATTTTAATGAAAATTATTATTCAATAACTAATTTTTTATAGAAAATACTGTTGTTCAATACTCCTTTAAAAATATAAATTCCTTTGTTGTTAATGGTAATAGCACTTGAATTATTTAAAATTCCACTCATTACAACTCTTCCTGTAATATCGGTTATTTCGTATTCAGTTTTATCTAAATTTAAATTACTTATTATATAAACAGTTCCGTTTGATGGATTAGGATAAATATTAAAATTAGCTTTTGAAACTTCATTTACCGAAACACTTTCGTCTATTTTAAAAATAGCACTACTGTCTTTTAAATTTCCATTTATTTCTGTTAATACTATTCGTGCATTAAGGGCATTTATATTTGGAACTGCTACTGTAAACTTACCTAAATCTGCTTTTTCGTTAATGCTCCAAATCACAGTTGAACCATTTTTAATTTCAATTTTTATTGAGTCAACTAAATTGCTTTCCCAAGTTATATCTTCATTGTCGTTACCTTTCCAATTAGCACCAACTGTTGGTGTTAAAAGTTTAAGTGTTGGTATAGTAATTGAAAAATTTGTATTGCTCAAATCAATAGCTGAATTATCGATTGCAGAAATTTTAATTTTAGCATTTGTTGAGTTAACAGCAGGTACATTCCATAAATAAGTCGATGCGTTTGCATCAACTGTATCAATAAAATTAAAATCTGTTCCGTTTAAAGTATATTCTAATCTTACTTTTGTGCTAATTCCTTTAGCTAACCAATTAATATTTTTTGTTTTACCAGCTACTAAATTTTCACCTCCATTAGGCGTTTCAACAACTAAAATTTTTCCCGTAGCTAAATTCATAGTTTTAAAATCGATTAAAAAAGCCCAACTAGGGTTATCAATAAAAGGATTTCTATTTTTTTGAATGGAAGCAATGTATTCATGTCTAGCTATTTCTTCTGCACTTGGTGGATCTTGTTGGTGCCATTTTAATAAAACCGCTAAACCTTGATCGGCAGGTAAGCTCCAATTATTTGCATTAATGCCATCGTAACAAACCGACATGTAAAATAAAGCACGCGCTAAATCACCTTTTTGTTCATTTTTAGGTTCGTAAACGGTACTTCCATTTCCATCTTTTCCTAATTTTCCAACTCCATTTGGCGAAGTAGAAGTTACTGTAACACATTCGCCAAAAGGGTTATTTGAACGTGGACCGTTTGCGTTTATTTGGTCAGCAGGAAATAAATTATGCTGGTCGTTGTATTCAGGTAATTCTCTATTGTCATTACTTCTTGGCCAACTAGGATTTTGTCCAGCAGTATTACTTGGCATGGTGCTTTGCGCACGGGTATGCTCACGAGTTAAAATACCAGTGCTTCCACTTGCATTCCATACAAAAGGCTCATTGTAAATATAAGGAATACCGGTATAAACACAGTTTACAACTTTTTTTCCTGCAGTGGTATCTCTTGTTAAAAAATTATTGATTACAGTTGTAATATAATTACTGTAAAAAATAGTATCGTGTGGATTAACTTTTGCAGATAAATCAGTAACAAATGTTGAAGATATAGGGTTAATATTGGCATAATAATTTAAAGAATTTCCATTTAACGATGTTACGTTGGTTGAAGTAGAATTTGTAGTCAAATAATTTTCAAAATTTGCAGGACCATTAAAAGCAAAAGCCTTAAAGGTATAATTGGTATTTGCTAAAATATAATTTGGTTTAAACATTTGGGCAGTTCCAATATAAGCTACTTGCGCATTACCTATGTAATCCCCTTTTTGGTATGATTGTCCATCTAAAGGCGATTCTGTTATGTTTCCAATTTTGCGCAATACAATGTAATTTTCAGTTAATGAACTGGTGTCAGCAATAGTTAAATTCATTCCAAAAGCAGTAATATTTGAAGATAAAATAGAAATAGGACTAAACAAAGGTTCGGTTGCCAATGAGCCCGCTATTCCATATAAATCTATTTTAAAAGTTTTTTTATCTAAATCGTTATTATAAATATTTAATGATGCTAATCGACTGCCATTTCCTGAAGTATTTAATGTACAATTTACAAAAGCAGAATCGAATGGTGCTACTTTTATTGGAAATAAGTTACTAACCGAATAAACACTTGCATTTTTACCTGAAAAATTTGCACTATCAATTATTAAAGTATCAATCAATCCAAGATTTTTTATTCTAAAAGAAAAATTTGCATTATTTCCAACCACATGTAAATTATTATTTGTTATAATTGAATTGTTTCTACTTACTTGAATGGTAGGAGTTGTTGCTGCTGGAGCTTGTAAAATTAAAACACTATCCAAAGCCATATTTCCTCCAGGCTGAGGAACACCACCAACTGATCCAGGTATTTTATTTACATAATAAAATCTAATAAAACGTGTTGTTGACTTCAAATTTGATTCTGTGTACTTTCCTCCTGTAAAACTAGTAGTTGGAGTTGCTTTGGTGGTAATTGAACGAATTGTTGACCAAGTTAAGCCGTTATCACTTTCTTGTATATCAAACTGACCAGCCCAAGAAGCACTAGCATTTTGTGGACTTAAATAATAACTTAAAGCACCAGGCTTATCTGCAATTCTAATCACTACATTTTCTCCTGTAGCATCAAATCTGCATGAAATGGCATCGCCTATTCCAAATGCATAAGTTAATGAACCATTGGTTCCTAAATTTAAAGTCCAGCCTACAGGAGGCGAAGCAATTGAAGGGTTAGAAAAATTCCAACTTGCCGGAAGTAATGCTTGTGCTTGTGTTGCAACTAAAGTTAAACAGAAAGCAATATTTAATATTATTTTTTTAAACATGATATTTTTGCCTATTAAAAGCCTCGCAATTTAGTTTAAATCTTTTGTTTAGTTTGTAAATAAATAGTTAACTGTTTTTTTGTTACAACTTATTAATATTGCACTGATTTTATGAAAGAAGAACTTTTACATTTTATTTGGAAAAGCAAAATTTTATTAAAGAATAATTTAATATTAAGTAATACCAAAGAAGTTGAAATTATTTCAGTTGGTACTTTAAACTATGATGCTGGCCCAGATTTTTTCAATGCAAAAATTAAAATTGACAATGAAATTTTGGTTGGAAATATTGAAATACATATAAAAGCCAGCGATTGGATTGCCCATAAACACAGCAACGATAAAAAATATGACAATGTAATTTTACATGTGGTTTTTGAAAACGACAAACCCATTTTTGACAATAATAATTTACCCATTTTAACTTTAGAACTTAAAAATTATTTAGACCCAAAATTATTAAATAAATACAAAACTTTAGATCAAACCAAATCAACAATTCCTTGTGAACCCATATTTAGCCTACCAAACGATTTTAAGTTAAATGCTTGGCTTGATAGGTTGGTTTTTGAACGATTAGAAAAAAAATGTATTCAAATTGAAGCACTTTTAAAAGCAAATAACAATAATTGGGAACAAACTTTTTATATATTAACTGCTAAGTATTTTGGGCAAAAAACCAATGAACAAGCTTTTGAATGGCTTGCAAATAATTTGCCTTTACAAGTAATTGCAAAGCACAAGGATAAACTTAGTCACATAGAAGCTTTGGTATTAGGCACAGCAGGCTTTTTCGATAAAAAACTAGATGACGATTACTTGCAGTTTTTGCAAAAAGAATACATGTATTTTAAGAAAAAATACAACTTAATAAGCATTGATAAAACCATTTGGAAATTTGGTAAAATGCGTCCAAGTAATTTTCCAACATTGCGATTAATGCAATTTGCTTCCCTTATTTACCAAAGCAGTCATTTGTTTTCAAAAGTTTTGGAAGTTGAAAACTTGAAGGAATTAAAAGAAATGTATCAATTAAAACATGTGCATTTAATTCATTTAAGCGAATTAAGCAACCATCAATTTAGTGCAATTAAAGCCGATTTAGGAAAGCAAGCCATTTATACTTTGCTTATAAACACTGTAGTTCCAATAGTTTTTTTATATGGCAAACTTAGGTTTGATGATGATAAATGTAACAAAGCCATTAATTGGTTAGAGCAAATAGAACCAGAAAAAAATAGTATAGTTGCCTTTTGGAATCAATTAAATATAAAAGCAAATAATGCTGCAAATTCACAAGCATTATTGCAATTAAAAAATGAATATTGCAACCATAAAAAATGTTTGAATTGCGAAATTGGATTCCACATTTTAAATCAAAATTAAACCATGAATAAATCTTTCATTATCTTATTTCTATTATTTTTTACAAATAGCATTTTTGCTCAAAAATCAATGCTTTTTTATAATACAAAGCTTTTAAAAACTATAGAAGTAGCAGAGGGAAACACTATTTCAATTCAATTTAAAGGTTATAACAACCAAATATTTTATACTAAAAATATAATAACTGAAATTAATGATAGCAGTATTGTTTTAGGTCATATAAGTTCTGACTTACCAATTTGGATTCAGAAATTAAGTAAAAAATTTGAACCCAATTTTAGAATCATATTAATCAAAGATATTGTAGCGTTTAGAAAAATGTCGAATGAGCGATTAATTGGTAAAAATTTACTTTCAACTTCATTAACAATTGGGGTTTTTGCAGCTACATACGATTTATTTAAAAATGGAGGTTTATCGCCTTTGCAATCTATTTTTGTATCGATAGGAATTGGATTTGGAACTACTTTAGTAAATGCATTTGTATTGCCCGAAAACCCTATAAACAAAATAAGCGATAATTGGGTAATTACGGTTAAAGACTAATTACCATCCTGATGCAATTAATTTTACATCTTCCACTTCACCTTCTTTATTGTATATTTTTTTTACTTTCAAATCTTTGCTCGATATTTTGTTGAATAATGAAAGTACATTTAATCCAATACTTTCACCTAACGATACTTCACTTTCTTTATTGTTTGGTTTATTTATAGCAATAACTTCCGATTGACTGGTTATTGCTAACTGTTCTTTAACATAAGAAGCAATATTAGCAATATTATAATTAGAATTACTTGGCTCAGTATTATCTTTTGCAACAAGTGCTTTACTTTCCTCTTTTGTATCAACTATTTTGTTGTCATCCACTTTTATAACTGTTTCCTTTTTGTCAATTATGGCTAAATTATTATTTAAAATTGCTTTTTCGGAAACAGCTCCTTTTTTAGGTAAAATAGTTGGATTAACTGATTGTGGGTTTGAATTATTTAATGGATTTTCTTTTATAATTTTTTTGTTTTGCTTAATTTGATTTGGTGCAGTTGTTTTCTTTTTTTGAATAGTAGCTGGATTAATTCCTCCAAATGCCAACATCTTTTTTTCGTTTTCCAATTGCAATTGATTAGGTATATTATTTTTTGATTTTATAATATTCATAATCGAATCTTGTTTCGATTTAGCAATTGAATTTTCTAAATTATTAGCAAATTCAGTTTTGTTATTATTATTATTAAAAAAATAAACAGTTATAATTATTGCAATAAAAACTGCAGCTATGGCGGAAAAACGGGTAAAAAGTGGAATAATTGCAAAAGCTTTATTCTTAGTTAAACTCGCTTTATTTGCAAAAATAATATTGGTTTCAGCTACTAGCTTAGTTTTCTTAAACAATTCAAATTCAGCAGCTAATTCAGGATAAGCTTTCATTTCAGCTTCTAATTTTTTTGTTTCTTCAAGGTTTATATCATTTTCTAAAAGTGCTATTAGTTTCTCCGCATAATCAGCAACATTTAATTTTTCTTTTTTTATTAAACTTGAAAAATCAAAAGAAATTGGTTCTGCTTCTATTACATGTTGATTTTCATTTAATAAATTAAATTCAGCTTTAATTTTAGGGTTTTGGTCTAAAAATAAAAATAGTTCGGCTATAGCATTATTATCTAACTTTCCATCTAAAAAGTCAACAATAACCTCTTCGTAATTATTAATATCTATTCTCATTTTACTATTTCTTAAAACTACATTTATACTACATTTTCAAGTGAGCCAATAAACTCTTTTAAATTTAGCCTTGCTCGGTATATATAAACCTTTACCTGACTTTCATTTAAACCTGTTATTTTCCCAATTTCTTCGTACGAATAACCTTCATAATCGCGTAACATTATTACACTTTTCTGAATATTGTTTAATTTGTTTAAAGCTAAATTAATCACTTTTTTCAAATCATTATATCCATTATTTGTAACCAAGTAGTCATCATAATGGTCTTGATAGGTTGCTTTATGTTTGTCTTTTCTTATTGCATCTATCATAGTATTATATGCAGCAGTATACAAATACGATTTGGCTTTTTCTGAAATAATGGAATCAATTTTTAACCACATTTTTTCAAAAGTATCTTGCACTATGTCTTTTGCTCTATCTTCATCTCTAATATTTTTATAAATGAATCTATAAACCGAATCGGAATAATTTTTAACGCATGTATTGTATTCGGAAACAGTCATCTAACATGCAAATATTGATTAAATTTTATGCTTTAACGTTTACCTTTTAAAAAATGTTACAAAAATATTAAAATTATTTTTTAATTATTTTTTCTAGCTCATTAACAGTTTTATATAATTGAGGTAATTTTTTATAAATAATTGATGCTTTAATTGATTCACCATAATCGAAAGCTGGAGAACCAAATAATTTTTGATTTTCCTTTTTAATATTACTGTTTACACCACTTTTGGCACCAAGTACTGTTCCATCGGCTATGATTAAATGGCCTGCTATACCTACTTGTCCAGCTAAAATACAGTATTTTCCAATTTTAGTACTACCTGCAATTGCACTTTGACCCGCCATTACAGTATGCTCACCAATTTCCACATTATGTGCCACTTGGTTCAAATTATCAAGCTTTACCCCTTTTCTTAAAATGGTGCTTCCCATTGTTGCTCTATCAATACTACAATTGCTTCCAATTTCTACATCGTCTTCAATTATTACATTGCCTATTTGCGGAATTTTTTTGTACGACCTATCAGCCAAAGGAGCAAAACCAAAACCATCGCTGCCAATAACAGTTCCAGAATGAATGATTACATTGTTTCCAATTACACAATCGTTATAAATTTTAACTCCGGCATAAATAATACAGTTTGTTCCAATTTTTACATTATCGCCAATATAACTAGTTGGGTAAATTTGTGTTTTACTACCAATTTTAACACCTTTGGCAATATATGCTAAAGCGCCTATGTAAACTTCTGTTCCTATTTCAGCTGTTTTATTTATTACTGAACCTTCTTCAATTCCTACTTTTTTATTGGCTTGTTCTGCAAATTGTTCCAATAAAAAAGTAAAAGAAGCATATGCATTTTCTACTTTTATTAAAGTAACTTTTACTTCTTGTGTTGGTACAAAATCGTTATTTACCAAAACCGCACTAGATAATGTATTATACAAATGAAGTTCGTATTTCATATTGGCTAAAAACGAAAGTGCTCCCTCTTGCCCTTCTTCAATTTTAGCAACGGTATGCAGTAAAATGTCAGCATTTCCAACAATAGTTCCGTTTAACATTTTGGCAAGTTGCCCCACACTTATTTGCATAGTTTTCTAAAATAAATTAAAGTACGAATATATAAGATTGATTTTCAATTTTCAAGTTTACCACATGGATCTTTTGCCACAGATTACACTGATTACACTGAAATGGTTTATTGTTTGATACCTTGATTGGTCTTATGGTTCCGTTGGCTATACTTCGACAAGCTCAGTATCCACGAACGGTAATTGATTTTTTGCCTATTGCTTATTGCCTATTCTCTATTCTCTATTCTCTCACAAAACATAAAAAATATTTTTTAACTGTTTTGGTTAATGATTCAATGTTATACTGGTCGCTAGCATCTGCAATATCAAGCACATTACCGTTTTTAAATAATATATTTATATGAAAATTATTGGCACTATAAGCTTTATTTTGGACAGAATTTGTAAAAACAAAATAATTAGCTTCATCCATTGTAATTTCTAAATTATCAGCTGCCATAAATTTGTAACTTTCTAATAAAGTTTTATCAAACGCTTCATTTTGTAACAATATTTTTGGCAAATTTCTATTAATAAGCATTTTGCATAAAATGCTCAATATTTTATCATCATTTTTACACCAAACTTTTATTGATGCAGAAATATCATCATCATCTAAAAGCGCATAATTTTTTATGGCTTCTTTGCTGCTATTAAAAGTGTTTTTATCAATTTTATTGTAAAGAAAATAATGCAATGCTGGAGTTGCAAATAAATCAATATTTTGTCCTGCCAAAAGTTTAGCTCTTTGCATTATTTTAATCAATAATTGTTCTGCAGCAACAACCGTTTTATGTAAATAAACTTGCCAATACATAAGCCTGCGGGCAATTAAAAACTTTTCTACAGAATAGATTCCTTTTTCTTCAATTACCAATTCATCATTTACCACATTTAGCATATTTATAATTCTATCGTGGCCAATTGTTCCTTCTTGCACACCCGAATAAAAACTATCTCTGCGCAAATAATCAAGTCTATCCATATCTAACTGACTAGAAACCAATTGGTGAAGAAATTTTTTTGAGTATTTATTAGTAAATATTTCTATGGCAGTTGTTAATTTTCCCTCAAATTGTTCATTCAACAATTCCATAAAACGCAATGAAATGGCTTCGTGGGGAACATTTTCTATTATTAAACCTTCCAATGTATGACTAAAAGGACCATGTCCCATATCGTGCAATAATATAGCTGCACAAACCGACTCGGCTTCATGGTTTGAAATTTCAATTCCTTTACTTTTTAAAATTTCAACCGCTTGAAAAGTTAAACTCATGGCACCAATTACATGCTGAAAACGGGTGTGTTGCGCACCAGGATAAACCAAATACGAAAGCCCTAATTGTTTAATTCTGCGCAGGCGTTGAAACCACGAATGTTCAATTAAATCGTAAATTAGTTCAAAAGGTATATTTACAAATCCATATACAGGATCGTTGATTATTTTCTTTTTATTGGGTAAATTCACAGTTCAAAAATAGGGTATTTAATGATTACAAGATTGGAAGATTACAAAGATTACAAAATTGTAATTTTTTGTTGCCGAACCAATATTTTAAAATCCTTTTTTCGGGCATACACGTAGGTCTGCCCCAACGGTAATAAAACAAAAACACTAAAACTCCAAAAACTGCGTTATATTTACCTTTTATAAAAGTAAACCAAATTAACACACAAACTATTTTTATTTTTAAGTAAACAAGCAATCTTTGCAAAAAACAAAAACATAAATGAGCAATACAAGTATTCTTTGGGCCGATGATGAGATAGATTTATTAAAGCCACATATTATTTACCTAACCAATAAAGGCTACACAGTAGATAAAGTTACCAGCGGTGTAGATGCTGTAGAAGCAGTAAAACTAAAGCGATACGATGTTATTTTTTTAGATGAAAATATGCCAGGTATTAGTGGTTTGGAGGCATTGGTTCAAATAAAAGCCATTACACCAGAAGTACCAGTAGTAATGATTACTAAAAGCGAAGAAGAGCATATAATGGAAGATGCCATTGGCAACCAAATAGCCGATTATTTGATTAAGCCCGTTAACTCTAGCCAAATACTTTTATCGCTTAAACGCATATTGGATAGCAAACAATTGGTTACTGAAAAAACTGCTCAAAACTACCAACAAGAGTTTAGGCAAATAGCCATGGAACTTTATGATGTAGATAGTTATGAAAGCTGGGTAACATTATATAAAAAATTAATTTATTGGGAATTAGAATTAGCTAAAAGTGGCGATACTGGAATGGACGAAATATTGGCCATGCAAAAACGTGATGCCAACAACGATTGGGTTAAATTTATTGAGAAAAACTTTATTGATTTTTTAAAGAAACCCAATGCACAAACACCTGCAATGAGTCATACGGTTATAAATAAAAAATTGATGCCGGCTATTGATAAAGACATACCAACTTTTTTAATTTTAATTGATAATTTCAGATACGACCAATGGAAAATGGTTCAAAATCAATTGACAGAGTACTTTAATATTATTAGCGAAGATACTTATTTAACCATTTTGCCTACCACCACCCATTATGCCAGAAATAGCTTTTTTGCGGGAATGATGCCAAGCGAAATTGAAAAATTATATCCAAACCTTTGGGTAAACGAGGAGGAAGATGAAGGCAAAAATATTTATGAAGAGGAGTTCATCAATAAGCAAATGCAAAGGCTTGGCTACAAAGAAAAGATTACATATACCAAAGTTACCAATTTGCAAGCTGGTAAAAACCTGGTAGATGATGTGGCTAATTTTATGAATAATAAATTTAACGTAATAGTTTACAATTTTGTAGATATGCTAAGCCATGTGCGAACTGAAATGAATGTAATGAAGGAACTTGCAGAGGATGAAGCAGCCTACAGAAGTATTACATCAAGTTGGTTTGAACATTCGCCATTATTTGAAACTATTAAAAAAATAGCACAAAAAAAGGTGAGAGTTATTATTACCACCGATCACGGTTCAATAAGAGTAAAAAATCCAGTAAAAATTGTGGGCGATAAAAATACCAGTACCAATTTAAGGTACAAACAAGGCCGTAATTTAAGTTACAATGCCAAAGATTTGTTTGGGGTTAAAAATCCTGCTGATTTATTTTTACCTAAACAAAACATGAGTACCAGTTGGGTTTTTGCCAAAAGCGATGATTTTATGGTTTATCCAAATAACTATAATTACCATGTAAATTTTTATAACGATTCGTTTCAACATGGTGGAATAAGCATGGAAGAAATGATTGTACCATTTGTGGTTTTGGAAACAAAATAGTTGATGGTTGATAGACGATGGACGATGGTTGATTGTCTAATCATTTATCATTCAAGATTACATTTTCATCATTACTATACTTGCACCATCGCCACCAAATTCTATATGTTCGTTTTGAATGCTTGATACTAGTGCATTTCGGTTTAAAGTATCTCTCACCAAAGTTCTTAAAATGCCGTAACCTTTTCCGTGTACTATTCTTACTTGCTTCACTCCTAACAAATAAGCATCGTCAATAAACACTTCTAGGCGTTTCATGGCTTCATCGCCACGGGTACCAATTAGGTTTAATTCTGGACTAAAATCTTTCATTTTAGTATTTAAGTTAACTCCTTCTACCGCTTTTTTAAGTTCGTTTTGCTTGGTTTTACTCACCACTTGTAATTTAGCAATGGCAACAGTAGTTCGTAAATCTCCAAAGGCAACAACCGCTTTGGTTTTATTAATTTCTAACACTTCGCCTACACTTTGTTGCCCTTCCACCATTACAGATGCACCAACAGTTATGGCTGCATCAATTGGTTTTGGAGTTTGCTCTTTTTCAGCTGCAATTTCTTTTTCGGTAAATTCTTTTAACTCTTGAATTTGTTCCTTTATTTCCGTTCGGGCCTTGCGTTGAATTTCAGTATCGGCTTGGTTTTGCTTTATTTCTCTAATGGTAGCTTCCACTTTACTGTTTGCTTCGGTAACTATGGCCAATGCTTCCTGCTTAGCTTGCTTAATTAATTGTTTTTTATTGGTTTCAATTTCTTCTTTTAGCTTGGCATATTGTTCCATTAAAGCATTTGCTTTGGCTTCTTTTTCTGCAAAGCGTTGGCGCAAATCAATTACTTGTTTTTGCTCTTTTTCTACCTCAATCAATAAATCGTCAACTCTTTTTTGCTTTACTCCTACCCTATCTTTTGCGTAATTAATAATGCTTTGTGCCAAACCTGTTTTAGTTGCTATTTCAAAAGCATAACTGCTGCCCGGTTTACCCATTTCAAGTTGGTACATGGGTTGCATTTTTTCGTTGTCAAAAAGCATACTGGCATTTACCAAACCCTTGGTATTATTGGCAAAATTTTTCAGATTGCTAAAATGCGTTGTAACTACTCCAAAACTATTTTTACGATTGATATGGTTTAAAATGGCTTCGGCCAATGGACCACCAAACTGAGGGTCGGTACCCATACCAAATTCATCAATTAAAAACAGGGTTTTTCCATCTGCAAAATCGGTAAAGTATTTCATGCGTAACAAATGACTGCTGTAAGTACTTAAATCGTTTTCAATGCTTTGCTCATCGCCAATATCAACCATAATGTCTTTAAACACACACATTTCGCTATCGGGACTAGCGGGCACCAAAAAGCCACATTGTAACATGTATTGCAGCAATCCAACTGTTTTTAAACAAACCGATTTACCACCCGCATTTGGACCCGAAATAACCGTAATTCTGTTTTCGGCATTTAATTCAATGCTAAGTGGAACAATGCTTAACTTATTACGTTGGTGATTTAACTTTAATAATGGATGAAAAGCGTTTCGAAATACCAAAACAGGATGTTTTGAAATAGCTGGCATATCGGCAGCTAATTCCATTGCAAACAAAGCCTTAGCCCTAATAAAATCAAACAAACCCATGCGCTGAATATTCTTTTCTAATTCAGGAATTTCAGGTCTAATTTGGTCGGTTAGTTCTAACAAAATACGTTCGCGCTCTCTGCGGTAAGCTATTTGCAGTTCGCGAATCAAATTATTCATTTCAAAACATTCGGTGGGTTCAATATAAACTGTTTGTCCTGTGTTGCTTTCATCGTGCACAAAACCAGCAATATGGCGTTTGTGTTCAGCTAAAACCGGCAAAACCAAACGCCCATCTCTTATTGTAATTTCTAAATCTTCGGCTATGTAACTATTTTTGGCTGCTTTATCGTAAATACTTTGTATGCGCCTGCGTACTTCCTTTTCCTTTTCATTAACTTTACTCGAAATTTTAGCCAACTCAGGCGAGGCATTTGGGCGCATTCCACCATCAGTATCTAATACTCTATCAATGCGCCTAATAATTAAATCATTGTACATTAAACCTTCGAGCAAGGATTGTAAATACAAGTATTTTTCGGGTCTATCTCTAAAATATTTAGCTATTTGTAAAAAAGATTGAAGCGTTAATTTTAATTGGTGCAATTCGTCTTCCAAAAGCCACATGCCTTCAATTTTTGCTTTTCTAAAAAATGGAAACACATCGTGGTAATGGTCGGCAGGAAAAGGCGTATCGGTTTCTAAAAGATTTTTAAAATCTTTTACCTGCCAAAGCATTTTCTCAATAATATCTACTTTATTATTAAACTTTATTTTATCAATGTATTGTTGACCAAGGCTTGAAATACACTTTTTTGCTACTAATTCTTTTATTTGATTGAACTCTAGCTTAAGTTCTATTGATTGCGGATATGGCACTTATAAGTATTTTTATAATAAGGAATAAATATTTTGCAAAAATGTTTTAAAAATTGAAAATTATATAAATAAATATTTGGAAGATTGGGAGATTGGGAGATTTTTTGATTTTCTACTATCCGTAGAGTTAGCAAAGCGCTCTAAGGATTTGTAATGAAATGTAGTTTTCGATAACTATCGGAATCCGACACGGACTTATTAAAATAAGTTAAAAAACTTATATTTCATTCATTAATTCGTAGTCCGATAGCAAAAGGACAGCAACGCCATTTGCCTAAGGTTGAATTCTATGACAAAATCAAATAATTTTTATAAGGTTCGTTTTTTTCAATAACACCAACCATTAGCAAAATATCTTTACATACTTTGAATTAATAAATGGTAAAGGAAATTTAAACCTTAAAACCTTACATCACAATTAGGTAAAGCTGCTTTTACTCTTGCTTTTTCTGTCTCGCTAAAGTTATTATCAATGGCAATTAATGTTTTTAGTTTTTTAAGCAAATGTATTTCTTTTGGTAAACTGCTTAATTGATTTTTACTAAGTATAAGCGATTCTAAGTTTTTAAGTTTTGTAAATGTTTCAGGTATGTTTTTTAATCTATTATCGGTTAAAATAATTATTTTTAAACTTTTTAAATCTCCAATATTATTGCTAATGCTATCAATTAAATTTCCTTCTAAATTTAAGTTTTCGAGTTTTGAAAGTTTACACATTTCATCATTTAAAAAACTAAATTGATTATAGGAAAGATTGAAATTTTTTAAACTTTTTAGCTGACCAATACATGCAGGTAATTGATATAATTTGTTATTGAATACAGATAAAATACTTAACTTTTTTAAATTGCATATTGAGCTTGGTAGTTCTTTTATTTCGTTCTTTTCAATTTGTAAAATGTTTAAGTTCTTAAGTTTTCCAATATTTTCGGGTAGTTTATTTAGCTTATTATACCCTGTATTAAAAAAGGTAAGTTTTGATAAATTGCCAATAATTTCGGGTATTTCGGTTAATTGATTATTACGTACAATTAGTTCTTTTAATTCTTTACATTCAAATAGCTGAGGCCTCAATGTTTTAATATTATTTTTCATAACCGTGTAAACCTGCAACTTGGTTAACATTTGAATATTGTCGGGTATTTCATCTAAGTTTTTGTTGCGCTGGTTCAAATGTGTAGCCTTTTCTTTATTAACTAAAGCTTCTTCGAACGAAGAATAAAAGTATGGTTTATTTTGAAGTTCATCTTCAGGCAATACATTTTGTGATTTTCCAATAAATGGAATTAAAAAACATAAAATTAAAGTTTTAATTTTCATATAAAGTTTGTTTTAAAATAAAGAAAGGTTGCTGTTTTAGCAGCAACCTTTCAAATTAAATATTATTTATTTAAATATTAGTGTTTAACAACTTGGCGTGTAACAGTATTGTCATTATTACTGATATTAACCAAGTAAGTTCCTGCTGCAAAAGCAGATAAATCAATAGTTAATGTTTCACCATTTTGATTTTTAGTTTCTAATAATTTTTTACCAGAAATATCTGTAATAATTACTGTTACATTTTCGGTGGTTTCAATAAACAAATCGTTTTTAGTGGGATTTGGATAAATCTTTAAACCAGCTATTAAATTTGCGTCATTGATTCCAACATTTGTTAAGCTAATTGTTAAGTTAGCAGTATCACCTATACAAGTGTTTACATCTATTTCTTGTGCGCTAACTTTACCAGCAGTGGCAATATTACTCCAAGTTACACTAATTGTATTGGTATTAGTTCCTGATGTTTGAGTTCCATTTTCAATCCACCATTGGTATGTAGCACCTGTTTTTGGTGTAGCAGTATAGCTTTGAACTGTTCCGCGGTTAGTTGTTACAGCACCAGTAATAGTTAAGTTTGAAGGTTTAGCATAAACAGTAACTGATTTAGTTGCAGTGTCTCTACATCCGTTTACAGCATTTTCAGTTGCTAATTTAACAGTATAATTTCCAGCTAAGTTATAACTATAAGTTGCATTTCTTTGAGTTGACGATTGACCATTTCCAAATAACCAAACATTGTTTTTGTTATTAGCTAACAAACTATCATTAAATACAAAAGAGTTATTTGTTAAACATTGTGTAGCATCGTTAATTGTAAAAGCTGCTTTATAACCAGGTGTAAATACTTCTCTTCTTCCTATTACTAAAGCTGAGTTTCTGTTTATAATTACATTGTTACCAGCTGCATCTTTTTGAACTGTAGTACCAAGTGGAGAAGGATTTTGAATTGACATGAACATAAATCTTTCATCAGGTGTAAAAGTCATACCAGTAGGTTCAGAACCACTAGGAGTTGTCATAAACATTTCTACTTTAGGATTAGCCTGTGTATGTCCGTTTCTTACCATCCAAACATGGTCGCGACTTCCATCTTGCAATACATATAAATTTCCACGGCTATCAAAAGTTAAGTTATCGTTTCCACTTCCCCATTCTTCAGTTACTGCTCCACCTGTAGTGTTTAAACGGTATGATTTACCACCTACATAAGTTTCGAAATTGCTAGCTGTAGAGCCATTATCAGAAAAACGATAAACACGGTTATTGCCTTTTGCAGTAAAGTATATTTTACCATCTACAGGATTTACTTCGATATCTTCAATACCATTAAAGAAAGTACCACCTAACGAGGCTGCTAAAGCCTTAGTATTATTTCTATCGGTAATAGTAGTATTAGGAACAACTACCCAAACACCTGCAGTGGCTCTAGGTTCGTTGTTTAATAAACCACTATCTAATTTTAAAACGTATAATGTACCAGCAGATAAATTCCCTTTTGTATTAGCTACAAATTTAAATACATTCCCAGTTCCATCATCTTCGCCTGTATAACCAGTTAAGCTATCGTTTTTAAAACACGCATTTTCATGGCTTATTCTTCCAAATGCCCATAACTTTTCATTTTTACCATTGCCATATTGTTTTACTTTTTTGGTATTTGGGTCAATTTCTACTAACCAACCAATATCTTGGTAACCATCACCATTTGCATCGCCAGCGGTTAAACTTTCTTCTGCAGTTACTATTGTTCCCCATGGAGTAATTCCACCTGAACAGTTGCGTTCAGTTCTTACTATGTCAGTTGTAAAGTCAACCGCTTGACTTGAATCAACAGTCCATAAACCAGTAGCACAATTTTGATTTACATTGAAAATACCAACACCTCCGTTAGGATTTGTTTCATAGTTAATACCCATCCAACCATTTTTGCTACTTCCGTTTCTACCAACATAAGGAGTAAAATCGAATGAAGTTCCAACAGTGTTTCCATTTGTATATAAATCACCATCTTTAACTAAACGCTGAAAAGTATGTGTTGAAGGAATTCCCATGCTATCCACTTTATCAATTGGCATTAAAGAATTGAAACAAGATATATGTAAATCGTTTGGATTGTTACAAGCAGCGCCTAAAGTAGGTACAGCCATTGTACGATTTTTAATTTCAATGTCAAATCCAGCATCTGAACTAGTTGCGCTATTTTGATGAACTTCTAATGCTACTACGTTTTTACCGTTTCTAAATGCTGTTTTAGGAATATCATAAGTAAAAAATACCATTTCGGCCATTCCTTCTACATTTTTAGTAGCTAAAGTATTTGAATCGATAACACCTGTTGGCATATTGTGTCTTAACACTTGTGTTCCGTTTACATAAACTACAGCACCATCATCGCACATTAAGTTTAATTCTAATGTATCAGCTAAAGTAGCAGTGTTTACATTAATTGTTTTTCTGAACCAAGAAGTTATGTTTTTATTATTTGCTATGCCACCAAAACCAATTGGATTAATATAAAAATTATCGCCATAACCTAATGGAGCATTTGTGTATGCCCAAAAAGTATCGTTATTTAAAGTATCTAACCAATTACTTGCTGGCTTGTTTGCTTTATCCCAATAGTTCCATACGGCTTTTTTAGCAATAGGAAAGTTAGTAACAGGAGTAGCCACATATTGTATTGGTCCTCCTCCAGTTGTATCGCCTAAAAATTCAATAACTAATTGTGCAGCTTTAGGAGCATCACCGTCAAAAGCTTCTACTTCGCGAACACCTGTTCCGTTTAAGTAAAATGCCATTGCATTTCCTTTGTTCCAACCATTTTTATTAACTAAGGTTTGAACTAAGTTTTTTAAATTAGGTGTTCTTTGATCAGCAGTAGCAGAACCCACAGTATTCCAAGTTCCACCATTACTAACTGTCCATATGGTAGAGTCAGCTAATTTAGGTCTAGAACTCATTCCATAACGAGTAGTATCGCTAAAAGTAACAGGATTAACATTATCTTCAGCTTTTATATTTACCACACAAGGGTTTGTGTTTTTACTAGTTGCATCAACTGTAAATTGAATGTATGCATTTTGTATAACTGCACCAGCTGGTACGCTTAAATCGGTAAAACGTAAACCAACTAATTGCTCATCTCCAGCTGCACTTTCCCAGCCAAATTCTAAGTCAGAACTTCCAACATCGTTATTACCTAAAATTTTACCTGTGCTTGGATTTCCAGCAGAAACATATTCTTCTAAATCGTCACTTGCAGCTGCAATTCTTTTACTGATAGCAGTAACTGGAATATATTCAACAACTAATTGAGCCGCTTTAGGAGCATCACCATCAAACGATTCAACCTCGCGGGTTCCACTTCCATACAAATAAAATGCCATTGCATTATTTGCAGCCCAAGTTGGTTTATTAACTAACGATTGAACTAAATTTTTTAAATTGGGTGTTCTTTGGTCAGGTGTTGCCGAACCAACAGTATTCCAAGTACCTCCGTTGCTTACAATCCATTGAATTGAATCCATTAATTTAGGTCGATTGCTCATTCCATAACGAGTAGTATCACTAAAAGTAATGGGGTTAGTGTTATCTTCAGCTTTTAAATAAACTATACATGGATTGGTATTTTTGCTAGTAGCATCAACTGTAAATTGTATGTAAGCATTTTGTATAACAGCACCTTTAGGGATGTTTAAATTAGTAAAACGCATACCAACTAATTGAGAATCGCCAGCTGCACTTTCGCAACCAAACTCTAAATCAGAACTTCCAATATCGTTATTACCTAAAGTTTTACCAGCACTAGGATTTCCGTTGCTTGTCCACTCTTCTAAATCATCGCTTGCAGCTGCAATTCTGCTACTTATTGTAACAGGCATAAAATATTCAATTACTATTTGCGGAGCTTTAGGAGCGTCACCATCAAAAGCTTCTACTTCTCTTGTTCCGCTACCAAACAAATAAAACGCAATTGAATTTCCCGATTTCCATCCATTGCGTCCAATTAACGATTGGACAAAAGCAGCTAAGTTTGGAGTTCTTTGGTCAGCAGTTGCTGAACCAACTACATTCCAAGTTCCACCATTGCTAACAGTCCATTTTATAGAATCGGCTAATTTAGCGCGGGTTGAAAGTCCATAACGAATGGTATCGCTAAAAGTATGAGCACTGTCAGTTGCTTCAGCTTGTAAATAAACAATACAAGGATTGGTGTTTTTTCCTGTAGCATCAACAGTAAACTGTATGTATGCTTTTGAAATAATAGCACCTTTTGGTATGGTAATATTGTTAAAGCGCATACCAACTAATTGCGAATCACCTGCTGCACTTTCGCAACCAAACTCTAAATCGGAACTACCAATATCTAGGTTTCCAATTATTTTACCAGTGTTGGGGTTTCCACCCGATAAATACTCTTCGTGGTCATCAGATGCTTGATTCACACGAACGCTAAGTGTGGTTTGTGCTTTAATGCCAAAAGACAATAGCAACAAAACTGCACAAATTAGACTTTTTGTAAAAGTAGAATTTTTCATTTTTTATTAATTATAGTTTGCTGCAAAAATATTTTTAAAATTTAACTATTGTGTTAAATGATTGTTAATTAAAATTTATGTTCTAACCTATAAATTAATATTTTACAAAAAATATTAAAACTTTAAAAAGCATTTAAAATGAATATAATTTTTTATAATTTAATATAATAATTAAAGCTATATTTATAATATATTCGCGTCACATTTCATAAAATAAGTAGGTGAATAAATACAATGTAATAGGCTTAATGAGTGGTACTTCGATGGATGGAGTGGACATTACCTTTTGCGAATTTATTTATGAAAACAATAAATGGACTTTTGATATAAAAGAAGCCAAAACTATTCCTTACGATAATAATTGGACGGTACGCTTATCGCAATTACACAAACAACCCATTCATTTATACCCCAAAACCGATGCTTTTTATGGTAGGTATTTAGGTAAAATTACCAAACAATTTATTGACGAAAATAACCTTGAAGTAGATTTTATTTCCTCTCACGGACATACTATTTTTCATCAGCCCGAAAATGGTTTTACTGCACAAATTGGTTGCGGAGCAGGAATAAATGCTGAAACTAATTTACCCGTAATTAATAATTTTAGAACAATTGATGTGCAATTAGGTGGACAAGGTGCTCCGTTGGTTCCTATTGGCGATAAATATTTATTTAGTGAATACAATGCCTGCTTAAACTTAGGCGGATTTGCCAATATTAGTTTTAAAGAAACAGGTAAAGCTTTCGATATTTGTCCATGTAATATGGTAATGAATTTATTGGCAAACGAACTTGATTTACCTTTTGACAATGAAGGTGAAATTGCTGCAAAAGGAACTATAAATAAAGAATTGCTTTTAGCATTAAATAATTTAGATTTTTACAAAAAACAAGGCGCAAAATCGCTTGGAATAGAATGGGTTAACAATCAGTTTTTACCTGTTATAAATGGCTTTGAAAATATTTTGTTAGCTGATAAAATGGCTACATTGAGCGAACATATTACAATGCAAATTGCAGCAGTTTTGAATACAAATAATATTGAAAGTGTGCTTGTAACTGGTGGTGGAGCTTTCAACTCATTTTTAATAAATAACATAAAAAACAAAACAAAAACTGAAATTATTATTCCAAATTCGAAAATTATTAATTTCAAAGAAGCATTGATATTTGCTTTTTTGGGTGTGCTAAGAATAAGGAATGAAAATAACATTTTAAAAACAGTAACCGGAGCAAAAACAGACAGCATGGGTGGCGCTTTGTATGGAAATTTTAGCCAATTGAATTAAAAATTACAAGGTTACAAAAATTACAAGATTTATAAATTAATACAAAAAACTATAAACTAAGAACTATAAACTAAGAACTATTATGCAATTAGATAAATTAATAAAAAAATACGAAGACAAACAACCCGAAATAGTTTTTGAATGGAAAGATACAGAAACCGAAGCCGAAGGATGGGTAGTAATAAACTCATTACGCGGAGGAGCTGCAGGAGGCGGAACGCGCATGCGTAAAGGTTTAAACAAACACGAAGTAACCTCGTTGGCTAAAACAATGGAAATAAAATTTACCATTGCAGGTCCAGCAATTGGAGGAGCTAAATCGGGAATAAACTTTGACCCAGCCGACCCAAGAAAAAAAGGAGTTTTAGAACGTTGGTATAAAGCAGTTATGCCTTTACTTAAAACTTATTATGGAACTGGTGGCGATTTAAATGTAGATGAAATACACGAGGTAATTCCTATCACTGAAAAATTAGGTTTATTACATCCACAAGAAGGAGTGGTGAATGGCCATTTTCAAGTGAATGCTGAATCTACTAAAAAACGAATTGCTAATTTAACCGAAGGTGTTTCAAAAAAATTAACAGACTTACGTTTTATTCCAGTAGATGATAAAAACTTAGTTACTGCCGATATGATTACTGGCTTTGGAGTAGCTGAAGCAGTGCGCCATTATTACGGAATTTGGGGTGGGAATATTACTATGAAACGAGCTATTATTCAAGGATGGGGTAATGTAGGCGCTGCGGCTGCTTATTACCTTAGTTTGTATGGCGTTATGGTAGTTGGAATTATTGACAGAAATGGCGGATTGATAAATAATATTGGATTTACTAAAGAGGAGATAAAAAATCTTTTTTTAAACAAACAAGGCAACACTTTGGTTCACCCCAATATGTTGAGCTACGAAGAAGTAAATGCTAAAATTTGGGATTTAGGTGCTGAAATATTTATGCCTGCTGCTGCTTCGCGTTTGTTGACCAAAGAGCAGGTGGATAGAATGGTTGATAATGATTTGGAAGTAATTAGCTGCGGTGCCAATGTACCTTTTGCTGATGAAGAAATTTTTATGGGCCCAATAGCTAATTATACTGACGATAAAGTGGCTGTAATACCTGATTTTATTGCTAATTGTGGAATGGCGCGTGTATTTGCCTATTGCCAAAGCAACGATGAAGTAGATACAACCGATGAAGCAATTTTTAAAGATTCATCAAAAATAATTTGGCAAGCCATGATGCGTTTGCATCAGTTTAATCCAAAACATTCGGGTTTACTGAAAAAAGGATTAGAAATGGCGTTGGTGAATTTGGTAAAGTAAGGTGGATTGCTTTGGTTCGACAAGCTCACAATGACATTGTTGGATGGTTGAACTGCTTAATTGGTTAACTGTTGAAAGGGTTAATTGGTTAACTGTTTAATTGTTCAATTCTTTATATCTTATAAATTTTACTTTCCTATTAACAACTCTATTAATATATTTAATTAGCTCATGCAAGAAACAATAGAAATAAAATACTTAGATAATCCATTGCGGGAATACCTGCTTTGTTTTGTAATTTTATTATTGGGATTTATTTTAAAACGTTTGTTTGCAAATATTATAAGTAAACAAACTTTTAGAATTTTTAAGGGTATTACTAATAATTTATTTTACGATAAGTTTTTAGAATTAATAAGAACTCCGTTTGAACAGTTATTATCTTTAATAATTATTTATGCTGCATTTAATCGTTTAAATTTTCCTGCAAACTGGGAAATTGCTAGCATAGAAAAGTTTGGTTTACGTTGGGTTATTGAAGCAGTTTTTGAAATAGCCTTAATTGTTGTTATAACAAAACTTACTTTAAAAGTAGTCGATTTTATTGCTTATGTATTGACCGAAAGCGATAATGAAAATTTAAACCTAGATTTAATTCGTTTTGTAAAAGAACTTTCAAAAATTGTATTAATTATTATTTCAATTTTTGTTACGCTGCGATTGGCTTTTGAGGTAAATATAGTTGCATTAATAGCCAGTTTAGGTATTGGAGGATTGGCAATAGCATTGGCAGCGCAAGATACCATTGCCAACCTTTTTGGTTCATTTATTATATATTTAGATAAGCCATTTAAAGTAGGCGATCAAATTGAAATTTCGGATGTAAAGGGAATTGTGGAAAGGGTTGGTTTTAGAACCACAAGGGTTAGAACTTACGACAGAAGTTTAGTTACGGTGCCAAATAAAAAAATGGTAGATTCAACTTTAAACAATATAAGTTTAAGTGAAGAACGCAGGGTTAAATTTTTGTTGCAATTAACTTACGAAAGTAAATCGAAAGATATATTGAATATTATATCTGAAATAAAAAATACCATAGCCAATAACCAAGATACGAGCGATGAAATGAATGTGAATTTTACTGAGTTTGATACCAGTTCGTTAAGTATTTTGGTAATTTATTTTGTAAAATCAAATTTGTATGAAAAAAAGATAGAAGTAAAACAGCAAATTAATATGGCAATAATGGATATTATAGAGCGCAATAATTGCAAATTTGCTTATCCAACTCAAACAGTATTTTTAGGACAGTAGTTGTTCGTTGTTCGTTTACCGTTGTTCGTTTACCGTTGTTCGTTGACCGTTGTTCGTTTACCGTTGTTCGTTGACCGTTGTTCGTTGACCGTTGACCGTTGACCGTTGACCGTTGTTCTTTAAAAACGGTCACTGAGCGGAGCCGAAGTGTCGTTGTTCGTTTACCGTTATTCGATGTTCGTTTTTCGTACTTCGTGCTTCGAATTTTACCCCCCATACACCCCCCCAACACACTTGCCAGACTGCCAAATACCACCCCAATATTTTAAATTCCAATAAGGTATTAACGAGAACCACTTCTCCACATTATTTAAGCTGTCTAAATTATAATTTTCTGAGGTTTTTAAACATTTTTATTTATTTTCAAAACTTGGGTTCGGAACTAAATTGGGCTGTGACCAAGCAAGTGGTATAAAAAATAATAAACTTATTACCAATTGAAGTAACCGCTTCATAAAATTAATTTTATTGAAATGCTTCATACTCATTCAAATTTAAAAATATTCGTTTGCCACCATTTTTTAAATAGGTTTCATATTCAATTAAAGTTTTTATTTCTTCATCAATGTTTTCACTTTCGGGCAATTTATTTTTTAAATCTAAAAACCTTTTTCTCGACAATTGATGCCCTCCTAAAGCTGCTTCAAATAACCTTTTTCTTAAATTATAATTGTTTTTAAAATTCCCGTTTTCTAATTCTGTTTTGAATTGTTTGTCAAGCAGCTGTAAAGCAATTGGCTGATAAGGTGCAGGATTTATAATTAAATTTCTTTTAGTTTTTAGTTTACCATTTTCAGCATAAATTTTGTCTTGGTAATCGTAACCTTCCAATAAATCTTCCCACTCTTTTTTAATGGTGTTGTATACCGATATTTTCCGGTGGTAGTTTATTTGAAAACACTTGTTTTCATAATGAATAGAATAGTCTTTATGCCAAGTTTCAATTTCTTTTCCTTCTAAACAATTAATTATTTTTAAATCTTGGTAAAGGGTATTATTACACAAAAACTCACTCCAATTTTGGTTGTCTACTTTTCCCCTAGTTAAAACAACTACACTGTCGTTATAGGCAGATAAAGATTGGCGTTCGCTGTTCTCTCTGCTCGAAAACCTATTGCAATTAATTGGTTCATCTGTTGTTTCAACATTATTTTGGTTATTGCAATTTGCAAACAAAATAATACCCAAAAACAGCAATGTATGTTTTAAAAATGTTTTCATTTTATAATTCTAAAACTACATCATCTTGTGCAACTAAACTACCTGCTTTTAATAATATTGCTTTTATTTTACCTGCAAAAGGTGCCACTACTGTACTTTCCATTTTCATGGCTTCTATGGCAAACAAAGGTTTATTTTTTTCTACATCGTCTCCAATATTTACCAATATTTTTGAAAGTTTACCTTGCAAAGGCGCACCAATTTCATTGTCGTTAGTTACTTTTTTGTTTGTAGCTATAGTTACTTTAAAATTATTGCTTTTAACTTCAATGGCTCGAGTTTGTCCGTTTAATTTAAAAAATACACTTACTATTCCGTGTTCATCGGGTTGGGTAGTGTACATCATTTTTACCAAAATACTTTTACCTGGAGCCAATTCAATTAATGTTTCTTCATTGGCATTTAAACCATAAAAAAATGCAGTAGTAGGAAAGTAGTAAACATCTCCAAATTTTTCTCTGTGGGCTGCATATTCTTCAAATACTTTTGGGTAAAATAAGTAACTCAACAAATCTAAAAAGGTATATTCTTTACCAAATTTTAATTGAAATTGTTCAAACTCAATATCAAAATTAATTGGTTGCATGTGTTCGTTGGGCCTAGTTGTGTATGGAACTACATCTTTTAAAACCAACTTTTGCAATGGCTTTGGAAAACCACCATCAGGCTGACCTAAGTCGCCTTTTAATAACCCAATTACACTATCAGGAAATGAAATACTTCCTCCATTTGCAAAAATATCAAACTTAGTATATCCATTTGAGGTCATGAATAAAGCCATATCGCCCACCACTTTGCTCGATGGTGTTACTTTAATAATATCGCCAAATAACTCGTTGGCCACCACATAATTCTTTTTAATGGTTTCAAATTGGTTTTCTAAACCTAAACCACGCGCTTGCGGACGAAGGTTTGAATATTGACCGCCCGGAATTTCATGGTCGTAAACTTGAGCAGTTCCTGCTTTTAATTCGCTTTCAAAAGGATAATACCATTCGCGTATGTCTTCCCAATAATTACTAAACTCATTTAATTTAGAAAGATTTATTTTACATTCCCTCTCCTGCCCTTCCATTATGGCCACCATTGAGTTAAAATTGGGTTGCGAGGTTAATCCACTCATGCTTGCCAAACAAACATCCAAAATATCAACTCCTGCTTCAATGGCTTTTAAGTATGTTGCCGGCTGAATACCGCTGGTATCGTGTGTATGCAAATGAATTGGAATATCTATACTCTTTTTAAGTTCCGTAATTAATATTTGCGCTTGATAAGGTTTAAGCAAACCGGCCATGTCTTTTATTCCTAAAATATGTGCGCCTGCATCTTCAATTCTTTTAGCTAAATCTAAATAATAGTTTAAGTTAAACTTTTTATTTTTTTCTGGGTTTAAAAAATCACCACTGTAACAAATACAAGCCTCGGCTATTCCATTGGTTCTTTGGTTTACGGCATTAATCGAAACTTTCATTCCATCTAACCAATTCAACGAATCAAAAATCCTAAAAACATCAATGCCATATTCCCAACTTTTTTCTATAAATTTTTCTACTAAATTATCAGGGTAAGCAGTGTAACCAACCGCATTTGAACCACGAATTAGCATTTGAAAAAGTGTATTAGGAATTGCTTCGCGCAATAATTGTAATCGTTGCCAAGGGTCTTCATGTAAAAAACGCAAAGCCACATCAAAAGTGGCACCGCCCCACATTTCTAAACTAAACAGTTCAGGGTGGTTTTTGGCATAACTCTCCGCAATTTTAAGCATATCAATTGTACGCACTCGGGTAGCTAATAAACTCTGGTGTGCATCTCTAAAAGTGGTATCGGTATATAAAATTTGCTTGTTGTTTTTTATGCTTTCTATAAATTTTGGTCTACCTAAATCGTTTAGTAAATCCTTTGTCCCTTTTGGATATGGTTCGTATTTTTCAAAACTAGGAATTACTGGATTTCTAAAACTTATATTTGGATTAATGTATTTTACATCCTCATTTCCATTTACTACTATATTGGCTAAATATTGCAGTGTTTTAGTTCCGCTATCTTTTCGTTTATTAAATTGAAATAATGTTGGATTGTCTTGAATAAAATTAACCGTGCATTTGCCTTCAATAAAAGTTGGGTGACGCAATACATTTTCTAAAAATGCAATATTTGTTTTAACACCTCTAATTCTAAATTCAGAAAGCACACGAATTAACCTTTCACAAGTTTCGGGCAATGAACGCCCTTTGGCAGTTACTTTTACTAATAGTGAATCAAAGAAAGGTGATATTTTAACACCGGGATAACTACTTCCTTCATCTAACCTAATGCCATGTCCGCCCGCATTTCTATAGGCTATTATTGTCCCAAAATCGGGTTGAAAATTATTGGCAGCATCTTCTGTTGTAATTCTGCATTGAATAGCAAACCCTTCGTACGAAACATCGCTTTGACTTTTAATATTTATTTCAACAGAATCGAGTCTTGAACCGTTGGCAATTAAAATTTGGTTTTTAACAATGTCCACCCCGGTAATTTCTTCGGTAACGGTATGTTCCACTTGTATACGTGGATTTACCTCAATAAAAAATATATTTTCTTCTTTATCTACTAAAAATTCAACAGTTCCTACATTATTATAATTTACTTTTTTGCAAATGGCTACTGCATATTCATATAACTTATGCTTGGTTTCGTTTTTCAAACTTGGACTTGGGGCCATTTCTACCACTTTTTGAAACCTTCGTTGTACCGAACAATCGCGTTCAAATAAATGGACAATATTTCCATAATTATCACCCATTATTTGCACTTCAATGTGCTTGGGTTGGTCAATAAATTTTTCAAAAAATATGGTGTCATCTCCAAAAGCAACTTGCGCTTCGTTTTTGGCTTCATTAAATTGTTGTGGCAAATCATCCATATTTCTTAAAACACGTATTCCCCTTCCTCCTCCTCCTGCTGCTGCTTTAATCATTATAGGCAAACCAATTCTTGTAGCTTCTTGTATAGCAATTTCAACTGAAACTAAATCAACTTTACTATCTTCAATGATGGGAACTTGCGCATCTATAGCTACTTTTTTAGCCATCACTTTATCGCCTAAGTTAAGCATTACTTGTGGTTCAGGGCCTACAAATATTATTCCCTCGTCTTTGCACCTTTGGGCAAACTGCGCATTTTCACTTAAAAATCCGTAACCAGGATGTATGGCATCTACTTCATACGTTTTTGCAATTCTTATAATTTCATCAATATTCAAATATGGTTTTAGTGGCTCAGAATCATCGCCTATTTGGTAACTTTCATCGGCTTTATAGCGGTGCAACGAGTATCGGTCTTCGTAAGTATAAACAGCTACCGTTTTAATATGTAGTTCGTTTGCAGCACGCATTACCCTAATTGCTATTTCGCCTCTATTTGCTACTAATAATTTTTTCATCTTTTTATTAAAATTAAAGAAGCAAAGTATTAAAAAATATTTTTTTATTTATTGAATAGTTATTATTAAATTGTGAATAGTTTTAAAATGAATACTAAAACATTAAAAAAAGATAAATTGCTGTAACAAATGGAAAATATATTTACACACGAATATTTTATGAAACTGGCTTTAAAAGAAGCACAAAAAGCTTTTGATGAAGGTGAAATACCAGTTGGAGCTGTTATAGTTTGCGAAAATAAAGTAATAGGAAAAGGTTATAACCTAACCGAAATGTTGAATGATGTAACTGCCCATGCCGAAATGCAAGCCATTACTGCTGCAGCCAATTATTTAGGAGCAAAATATTTAAACGAATGCACCCTTTACGTAACCTTGGAACCATGCGTTATGTGTGGAGGTGCTTTATTTTGGAGCCAAATAGCAAAAGTAGTTTACGGAGCCAGCGATGAAAAAAGAGGCTTTTTACAAGCAGGAAATAAATTGCATAACAAAACCGAAATAGTAAAAGGCGTTTTAGAAAATGAATGTTCCGTTTTATTAAAAGATTTTTTTAAAGAATTGAGGTAAGTTTTATATTATTTATTTACCACCAATCTCTTCACCAAATTTCCTTTTTCAGTAATTATATTTAACAAGTAAACTCCATTTTCAATGGTTGATAAATCTATTTCAGTTTGGTTGTTAAACTGAGCTAATACTTTCCCTGTTATATCAAATAATTGCAATTGCTCAATGGTTAAATTATTGGTTGTCGTTATTGTTACAAAATTACCTGCAGGGTTTGGATAAACTGTAATTTGGTTATTTAAATTAACTTCATTTATACCCACATTTTGGTTACTAATGGCAATGGTTTTGGTAGCTTTTGCACCACCTCCATCTGCTGCGGTGGCTGTAACTATTACTGTTCCATTGGCTTTAGCAGTTACTAACCCTATATGGGTTATGGTGGCTAAATTGGAGTCGCTAATGCTCCAAAGTATGGTTTTGTTATTAGCATTAGCTGGCAAAATATTAGCAGTTAATAATGTACTGCCACTTTTTGTAATGATAGTTGATTGACCAGTTATGGTTATACTTGTTACATAATTAAATATGTTTATTTTTTTTATAGCTGTTGCATAGTAAGTATATCCAAGCCCCCCAGAAGCATTTAAAGTGCCAGTTCCATAAATACTATTATTTAATTTAAATATATTAGAATAGTTTCCATAAGTTTCAAAACTAAAACTATCTTTTGAAATAAAATTATAATTTGAATCGAATTTTATCCAATATTTTTTGGTATTCAAAAAATTTAAGTTTGGTGCTAAACTATAATGAGCTGCTGAGGAAATGTATGATTTAGAAATTTGAATTTGATTCAACAAAGCATCTGGAAGAACAGTATCTTTCAATAAATTTCCGGTTAGTGAATATTGGGCTATGTATGTTGGCAGCCCAGTCGCAATAATCTTTGAGTTATTGTGGTTAAAAGTAATGTAGTTTACTTTATTTGATTTTAGTGTAGGTATATTAATAGTATTAATTAAATTACCCGTAGTATCAATTGTTTTTATAAAAGCAATGGTATCTTCCAAACCTAATAACATGATTGTATTATTTGGCATAATTTGTACTTTCTGAATTAAACTTGTTTTAATTGTGTCAATTGAAAAGGTACTCTCCTTTTTTATTTGCGCAAGTGTATCGTAAATTAAAAAGTAAGCTTTACCATTTTTTTGACCAGCCATCAAATAACTATTCGAGTTTATTTCTATTACTGAATTTAAATTATAAACGCTTAAAGTATCGCCAAAGGTTTTTTTCCATATTACATTTCCAGCTAAATCAATATTAAATAATTTTATACCAGCACCAATGCTAGTTTTGACTTTGGTAAAGTTTGCTGCCAACAATATTGTATTATTTTTTCGAGCAAGGATGTCAATAAATTTTAGATTATAAACATTTTTTTCAATTGGACCTAATGAACTATCAACTTGTTTCTTCCAAATTATTTCACCACAATTGGATAAACAGGTTAGTCTTAAAAATAAATTATTATAAATATAACCATCTGAAATGCCTTTAACTGAGGCTAAGTATAAATTATTGTTAATCATAATTGATTTGCATCCTACTTCATCCCGAATTGTTTCTTGGTAAATATTATCAAACTCACAAGCGTTTTGAGCCATTGTATTTTGAGCTAAAAATATCAAAAGTATGGCAAGTGTTTTTTTTAAAAGTAATTTCATAATTATATTTATTTAAAAATTGTTTTGAATAATTATTGAATCAGACCATCCAAATCCAGTATTGTCTAAACTATTAACTTGAATGCAATCAACAAGTAATTTATAACTGGTTCCAGTTGAAGGTGATAAACTATTAGCATTAATTTGTTCTACATTAACGAATTTTATTTCTAAGCTTGAGTAGTTATTCAAAGTGGTAATCAAATTAAAAAAATTGCCTAGACCTAGTGTAATAATTAAATTTTCAAAAATTATTAAAGAATAAGTTTTGTTTAAAGCAAAAGCTGTTCTATTTAATGATGGAGGATCATCATCATTTTCCATACATTCTAAATCAACATTTCGAAAACAAAGTTTAGAGTTCCCATTTAAAATAATTTGTCCAATTTTTTTGATATCTTCATTAATAAATAAAATTTTTGCATTTTGGTTCTCATAATAACTAGTAATCAATAAATCACAATTTAATAGTTCTTTTAATGAATAATCTTTAAAAGCCGCAGAGTTAAAATCGCCAGGTATATAAGAATTTATTTTTATTATTTTTACTGGATTTATAGTACTTTGGTTTTGCACTCTCACCAAAGCTGCATCAAAAGATTTGACAGCATCATTTTTGTTAAATCCATAATTATCATCATTGCCATTAGTTGGGTCAACATAAACTGAACCAAAGTTTTGGCCATCATTGCATTCATCAGTAAACAAAATATCAGGCATGTATTTACGTTTATGATAAACAACATTAGTAAATGTTATATTTCTTCCTAAAGTAACATTTACTTCATATAACTTATTTTCCCATGACATTAGCCAAGATCTATAAAAACAATCTATAGCGTTTAACTTAGCAACAGCATTTTTTCCAAAAAAGAATAAAGAGCCAACATTATAAGAAAATAATTGATTAACTATTAATTGAATTTCATCGATGGCAATTCCTTGAACAATTCCGTAATCTGGATTATTTTCTAAATAAATAGCGGTTAAACTAGCTGAAGTATTAAGTATGGAAATACCTATTGATGCTCTTTCCGATATTGAACCTATAATATTTATACTGCGAGAATGAATACAAAATATTCCTGTTTTACCATATTTTACTGTATCATTTAAATCCCAAGCGTTAAAATCAATACCGGGGTCGGAAGGATTGTTTAAGTCTGCTGTAATAAAATGAGGTAATTCTTCATGCGGAATTTCAGAGTTATCTGCATTAGAAGCAAGTGCTGTATAGCAATCGTTAATATTAAATGAATTGCAATTTGAAATAATAATTCCATACCAATTAAAATTGGTAAAGCATTTCTCAATTGTTCCACCCCAACAAGTATTTAGTAAAAAAGCACATTTAATATTATGAACTCCAACATTACTTATATTACAATTTCCTGCATTTGATAATCTTATACCTCCAAATGCTATATTATCTCCCCCATTAATAGTTAAGTTCTCTATACTAATACCCATCCTGTATATATAATTATCAAAATTATATGTTGATGGATTGGGAATATCTGGAGGTGGTGGAAATGGATTAGGCATATTGGGTCGACCAGCTCTGGACAATGCAAAATTATTATGCAATAAATCAGACGACCCATCTTGGTCATTGAGTGTTGCAGAAGAAATAACCCAATTGTTTTTATTTGCTGGAGAAAAATTGGCTTTAATAACTGTTCCCCCTGAAGTTTGATTAAATAAGTAAACCCAATGATATCTATTGTTTACTCCAATTAATCTGCAATTTTGACCAATAAGTAATGTTTTTGAAATTAAATAAGTTCCTTTTGGTAAAAAAACGGTACCTCCACCTTTACTATAATTTAAAATTGTACTTGAAGAAATAAAATCTAAAGCCCTTTGAATTCCAAGTGTTGCATCAGGGTCGCTACTATCAAAAAACCAAGTAGCAGTAACAAAACCTTCATCATAAACTCGTTTAAAACGCATGCCATTTGTTGAAACTAAAATAGTTCCTAAATTATCTAAGCTTATTGTATCAATTGCATCATAATACCATTCGCCTTCTTGCCCTAGGTCTGTAGTATAATATATATCGGCAGTATTAGACGTTTTTAGTCTTAAATTTACAATAGTTATTGTTTCAATACCCATAAATTAAAAATTTTATACTTACAATACTATGTTAAATATTCTTAAAATCAATCTGGTTATCATAACTTTACATTTAAATAATACAAAACATACTTTTGAGTGTATGGAAGTATGCTTTGAGTTTTTGTGACAATTTTTTAATTAAAAAATTGTATAATTCAAACTCAACTTTAACACTTAATACGCATGCTGCCCACCGTTAATACTTAGGTTGGCTCCAGTTATAAAGCTTGCATTATCTGATGCTAAGAACGAAACTAAGTGGGCTACTTCATCGGTTCCACCTAATCTGCCAACTGGAATTTGTGCAATAATTTGGTTACGAATTTCTTCTTTCACAGCCATTACCATATCGGTGCCAATATATCCTGGCGAAATGGTATTTACCGTAACTCCTTTATTGGCAACTTCCATAGCCAAAGTTTTGGTAAAACCATGCACTCCAGCTTTGGCAGCCGAGTAGTTTGCTTGCCCAAATTGTCCCCTTTGTCCATTTACTGATGAAATATTAATAACCCTTCCCCAACCATTATCAATCATGCTTTTTATAACATGGCGGGTGCAATTAAAAACACTGTCAAGGTTAGTACTTATTACTGCTCTCCAATTTTCGTAAGACATTTTTCTAAAACCACCATCGCGGGTAATACCTGCATTGTTTACTATAATTTCTATGGGTCCAATTTCGGCAGTAATTTTTTCAATCATACTTCCACACGATTCAAAATCCGATACATCGCCATAAAAAATACTAATATCATATCCTTCCTCTTTCAATTTTTGTTGCCAAACTATTGCTTTACACTCCGTATGGTAATTACCTACTACTTTATATCCGTCATCATACAATTTTTTGCACATAGCTATTCCAAGTCCACCTGTTGCGCCTGTAACTAACACTACTCTTTTGTTAATTTGTTCCATATTTTATAGCTTTTTTATTAATGTAAAAATAAAATAAAAAATTGCATTACAAGCAATTATAAATAAAAAAAAGCCCATTGCAAATTATTGCAATGGGCTTTAAAAATATTATATATATATTCAATTAATCTACATTATCGTGTAAAAACGAGTTATTGGTTTTAATTTCAGAACGACCACTATTTAAGTCTTCAAATAAACTTAAACGAGAAATTTTTTGTTCCGAACTATGTGGCACATCATCCAATTTTTTATTGCGCCTTAAATATGCTGGCTCTTTTTCTAAATCGCGTAACCCTTGAGGGTTATTAATAGTTATATTTAAATTTTTCAACTCTTTAATGCGTTGAATTTGGCGTTCAATTTTTTTTTCTTGTTCTGAATTTTCCATTTCCATGTCTTCATTCAATTGATACATTTTAGGAATTATTGCATTGTCGTATTCTGTAACCTTAGTTTGAGAATAATTAAATGTTATTTCTTCTTCAGCTTCCTTGTTCTCAAAATTTAAAAACGATTTATCAATTTTTAAATTTATACTACTAATGTCAGTGGTTTCTTCAATTTTTATTGCATCCACTTTTAGTTCAAAACCCAATTCATTCTTAATATCATTATCTAACTCCACTACTTCATTATCCAATAAATTTATAATTATTGGTTTGTCGATATTGGTTTCAATTGTAATATTTGTTTTATTGGTTAAACTAGTATTTACATTATCAATTATAGGCTTTATATCAACAACGGAATTGGTCTCGTTATTTAATGAATTAGTTACCACAATATTTTTATTTTCTTCGAAAGTTGCAGTAGTACCAACTATAATTTTATTTTCGAGAGGCTTGCTTTCAAAACCAGTAGCTATTAACGTAACCGAAATTTTACTTCCTAAATTTTCATCGTAACTGGTTCCTAAAATTAGTTCTGCTGTTAAGCCACTTTCCTGCTGAATATAAGATGAAATTTGGTCAAATTCCTCCATCAATAATTCTTCAGTTCCAAATGAAATATTTAATAAAATATTTTTAGCTCCAACAATTTGGTTATCGTTTAATAAAGGAGATGCAAGTGCACCTTTTACAGCCATTATTGCTCTGTCTTCCCCTTCAGCCATTGCACTACCCATTAAAGCAACACCACTTTGTTTTATTACCGTTTTTACATCTTCAAAATCAACATTTATGTAACCCGGTTGAGTAATTATTTCAGCAATACCTTTTGCAGCAGTTGTTAAAATATTGTTGGCATAACCAAATGCTTCGCGTAAAGCCAAGTTGCCATACATTTCTTTAATTTTATCGTTGCTAATTATTAGCAAACAATCAACTGAACGCTTTAAATTTTCTAATCCTTCATCGGCAAAAGTTTTTCTTTTTTTACCTTCAAAATTAAATGGAGTAGTAACAATTCCTACCGTTAAAATATCCATTTCTCTTGCAGTTTTAGCAATAATTGGAGCAGCACCAGTTCCAGTTCCACCACCCATACCAGCTGTTATAAATAACATTTTAGTATTTACTCCAAGCATGTCAATAATGTCTTCTATGGCTTCCATAGCTGCTTTTTTGCCCACTTCGGGATTAGCGCCAGCACCTAAACCTTGAGTTAAGCTTGCACCTAATTGAATTTTATTAGCAATTGGACTTGCTTCTAAGGCCTGTAAATCGGTATTACATATTATAAAATCAACACCCTTTATTCCTTGGTCGTGCATATGGTTAACTGCATTTCCTCCTCCTCCACCAACACCTATAACTTTTATAATAGATGATTTTTCTTTAGGTAAATTAAATCTCATTTTACTTTCCATTGTATTATTTATTGTGCTAAAAATAAAAAAATATTTCAGCGTGTTTCCTTATTTATTTTTGATAAAAAGACATTAAAAGTCTTTCATATCTTCATCATTAAACATCCAGTTATTATATTTTTCAACTAATCCTTTAAAAATTCCTTTGGTTAATTTTGATGATTTCTTATTTTCAGGTTCGTTTTCTTCTTTTAAATCGTTTAAAGAGTTTTCGTTTTCAAAACCTTTAATTACTAAACCCACTGCAGTGGCATACATAGGGCTTTTAATTTCCTCAATATGTGTTTTACCTAAATGCTCATTGGCATAACCAATTCTAGCATCCATTCCAGTAACTAGCTCTACCAACATAGATAAATGTTTTAATTGAGAACCACCACCAGTAATTACTATACCTGCATTTAACTTTTTCTCTAAACCCGATGATTTTATTTGAAACAATACTTCTTCAAAAATTTCTTCAACACGCGCTTGTATAACCAATGCTAAATTTTTCAATGAAACTTCTTTTGGCGCTCTTCCTTTAAAACTTGGAATAGACACTAATTCATTTTCTTTATTTTCTTCAGCCAATGCTGAGCCAAATTTTGTTTTTAACAATTCCGCTTGGTTACGCAAAACTTGACAACCTTCTGTAATGTCTTCAGTAATGATATTTCCTCCAAAAGGAATAACAGCAGTATGGCGAATAATACCATTTTTAAAAATAGCAACATCGGTAGTTCCTCCACCAATATCGACTAAGCACACACCGGCTTCCATTTCTTCATAAGCCAAAACTGCATCAGCACTTGAAATTGGTTCTAATATTAAACCTGCAACAGTTAAATTTGCTCTTACAACCGATTTGTTAATGTTTTTTATAGCTTCAATATGACCAGTTATAATATGAAAATTGCTCGATAAACGAACGCCTGTCATACCTATTGGTTCTGTAACATCAACTATATCATCAACAGTAAATTCTTGTGGTAAAACATGAATAATTTTATCGCCTGGAGGCAATGCTAAATTATGGGTATCTTTTATTAAACGCTCTACATCTTCGCGGGTAATTTCATCATCGGTATTGGTGCGACTAATGCTATTTTTATGTTGTAAACTTTTTATATGTTGCCCTGCAATTCCAACGTGAACCGATGAAATATCAATTCTGCTAATTTTAGAATGAGGGTTTTGGCTTACACTTTCTTTTGCTTTTTCAATGGCTTCAACAATTGCTTTTACAGTTTTATCAATATTCCGCACTTCGCCTCTAATAACCCCAAGGCTTTCTGCTTTTCCCATACCCAAAATATCTATTTTACCATGTTCGTTTTTAGTACCAACAATAGCACAAACTTTGGTTGTTCCAATATCTAAACCTACTACAATTTTTAATTCTTGAACTTGCATTTTGTTATTTTTTTTGAAAAAAATTTTTTTTATTTACATACAACTTGTTTGTCAAACCTGATATCAATTGTTGCATATTTATTCCAGCCCACTCTGCTTAAACCCTCTTTATAAAAAACAAACAACTTATCAAACTTTATTTCTAAGTCATTGGCATCACCTAAAATTATTTTATGATTACCAATTTTTGGAATTAATATAAACTCATTATCCCTTGTTACAAATATCTGTTCTATCTGTGCCTTCCAAAACATTTGTTTATCAACATAAGAGGCTATTTTCAGTAGTTCATTTGCTACAAAACTATACACTGTATCGCCAGAATTAAACCTTTCAAAAATATTGCCATTGGCAATTGGAACATGTGCTGTAAAATTATCAGATGTTTGAAACTTTACTCCATACTTATCAATATAATAATTTACTCCATTGCCTCTATAGATTCTTAAAATTGGTACTCTTTGAACTAATTTAATATAAACATTTCCGTTTAAATCGTTGTAGACTTTGGCTTCTTCTATAAAATTATTTTTAGTTAATGCTTTTTCTAAACCGCTTGTATTTAAGGCTGTTATTTTTTTACTTGTTAAATCGTTTATATTTCCATTATTGGTAATGGTTTTAATTACTTTTTTTCGGTTTAAAAACTCAATATATTCAGGATAAATTTGAATGATAACTTTTTTAGTAACTAATTCTTTTTCTTCGTTATTGGTAATTGAAATTAAAATAATTAACCCACTACAAAGCAGCACCCATAAAAAAACAATGCCTATTTTTTTAAGTTTATTTATTTTATTTTCACTTATCCATTTCATTTATTGACTAATTTTCAAGTATTTCTTTAATTGGTTTAATCAATAAATCTATATCGCCTGCGCCTAAAGTTAAAAACACTTTTGGTTTAGTTGTTTTTAATGAATTTAATAACTCCTGGTTGCTAACCAAATGCTTGGTACAAGTAATTTTATCAAAAATAATTTTCGAAGTAATGCCTTCAATTGGCAATTCGCGGGCAGGATAAATTGCCAATAAATATACTTCATTTGCCAATGATAAACTTTCGGCAAAACCAACAACAAAATCTCTTGTACGTGAAAATAAATGAGGTTGAAATGCTACTACAATTTCGTTTTGAGGAAACATATTTTTAACAGATGAAATAATAGCACGCAACTCTTCTGGATGGTGCGCATAATCGTCAATATATATTTGATTATCGTTTTTAATTACATATTCAAAGCGCCTTTTGACACCTTTAAAACCTAATAAAGCATTTTTTAATTCTAATTCGGTAACGCCACTTAACAAGCAAGCAGCACTGGCAGCAACAGCATTTTCAACATTATGTAATCCTGGTATTCCTAATTGTAATTGTTTAATTTCAATTCCTTTAAATACTAAGTCGAAAATATATTCTCCCTTAATAATTTCAATATTTTTTGCATAAACATCGGCTTCGGATTGAATGGAATAAGTAAGAAAATTTACCGATAAATCGTTTATTAAATCAAGTTCTTTTTTAATAATTAAAGTACCTTCATTTACTAACTTATTTGAATAATCTAAAAACGATTTTTTTAATTCATTGTGTTCACCATAAATATCCAAATGGTCGGCATCGGTTGAAGTGATAATAGCAATAGTGGGATGTAATGTTAAAAACGACCTGTCGAATTCATCGGCTTCAATAACTACAAATTGTTGATTGGTTGATTGGTTGATTGGTTGATTGGTTATTGAATCATTATTGGCTAATAATAAATTGGTATTGTAATTGGTAGAAATTCCGCCTAAAAAGGCACTACAATCAACTGTACTTTGTTTTAAAATATGTGCAATTAAAGTAGATGTGGTAGTTTTGCCATGTGTACCGGCTACGCCAATTGTTGTATGGTTTTGGCTTATTAAACCTAAAACTTGAGAGCGTTTTAATATGTTAAAACCGTTGCTTTTAAACCAAGCCCATTCTTGGTGGTTAGCTGGAATAGCTGGAGTTAGAACAACCAACAAATTCGAAATTTGAAATTCGAAATTCGAAATTTTTTCTCCTAAATCTTCAAAATGAATATCAATTCCTTCGCTTATTAACTCATCGGTTAGTTTGGTTGGTGTTTTATCGTAACCCATTACTTTTATTCCTAAATGATTAAAATAACGAGCAATGGCACTCATGCCAATTCCACCTATTCCTAAAAAGTATGCTGTTTTTATGTTGTTTAAAACCATCGTTATTTCATAATTTTTATTACTTCATCAACAATTAATTCAGCAGCATTTGGCAAAGCAAAACTGCTAATATTATTCATTAATTCTTTTTGCTTGCCTTCATCATTTATCAGCTTAATAGTTTCATTTACTAAGTTGCTTTTTGCTTCATTGTCTTTAACTAAAATTGCAGCATTTTTATTTACCAAAGCCATAGCATTTTTTGTTTGATGATCTTCGGCTACATTTGGCGAAGGCACTAAAATAACAGGCTTGCATACTTGCGCTAACTCCGCAATTGATAATGCTCCAGCCCTTGATATAACTATATTGGCAGCTGCATAGGCTAAATCCATCTCATAGATGAATTCACGAATTTGAAAATTCGAAATTCTAAATTCTAAACTCGAATTGTTTTCTGAAGAATTAGCACTTTTTTTCGAATTTAGAGTTTCATTATTAGAATTTATTTGGAAGTTTTTACCTGTTTGCCAAATTAAATTTATGTTGGCTTCTTTTAATTTATCTAATCCTTGTAAAATGCTTTCGTTTATGGTTCTTGCGCCAAGGCTTCCTCCTATTACTAAAACAGTTTTTTTTGCAGCATCTAATTTAAAAAAATCAATTGCTTCATTTTTTTTATTTGAAACATCTAATAAATCTTGTCGAATGGGATTACCCGTTTTAACCAATTTATTCGCTGGAAAAAACTTTTCCATGTTATCGTAAGCAACACAAATTTTGTTTACTTTATCTTTTAAAATTTTATTGGTAATACCCGCATATGAATTTTGTTCATGAATTAAAGTGGGCAATTTTTTTAACGATGCTGCATACAATATTGCACTGCTAGCATACCCACCAAAGCCAATAACCACATCGGGTTTAAAGTTATTTATAATACCAAACGATTTTGCAATACTTGAAATAACTTTAAAAGGAAATAAAATATTTTTATAAGTAATTCTTCTTTGTAATCCACTTATCCATAAGCCTACAATTTTAAACCCAGCTTTAGGAACTTTTTCCATTTCCATTCTATCGCTTGCCCCTACAAATAGAAATTCAACATTATTATTCAATCTCTTTTGTAAAGCTTGTGCTACTGCAATGGCCGGATAAATATGTCCTCCAGTTCCACCAGCACTTATAATTATTTTTTTTATTTTACTCATTTTACAAAATCTAAAAGCAGTTAAACAGTTATAAAATTATTATTTGTTGAATCAGAAATTTCATCATTTTCATCTAATTTTTCAGATTCAATATGCCTACTTACACTCATAATTAAACCAAGAGTTATAAAAGTAAAAACTAAGGAAGTTCCACCTTTACTTACCATGGGCAATGTTAAACCAGTAACCGGAAATAAACCTACTGCAACTGCCATATTTATTAGTGCTTGCAATACCAACTGAAATGAAAGTCCAACAGCAATTAATGCTCCAAAAGCTTTAGGAGCTTGCCTAATAATATTGATAGTTCGATACATAAACCATAAATAAAATATCAACATTATTACACCAAAAATTAAACCATATTCTTCAATAATAATAGCATAAATAAAATCGGCATAAGCTTCAGGTAAAAAATTTCGTTCTACACTTTGCCCTGGTCCTTTGCCTAATAAACCTCCAGTTGCAATGGCAATTTTAGCATGGTTGGCTTGAAAATTATCTTCATTTCTAGAAACATTAGTTTCGTTATTTTTATTACCAGCAAAAGTTTTTATACGAGTTTGCCAAGTACCAACTCTACCAAAATTTTTTACTAAACTTGGAGGAACAAAAACCAAAAAGGAAATAAAAAGTAAACAAATAGCAACATAAACTGCACCTATTTTTAATAAATTTATTACTTTAACTCTCCCTAAAAACATAGCCAAAAAACAAGTTGCAAACAAAACTGCAGCAGTACTTAAATTATCTTTTGCAATAAGCAAACAAGTTAAAGTAATATGGCCTAAAAGCGGTAAAATAACTTTTTTAACATCGTCTAAATTATCTTTGTATTTAGCTAAAGTTCTAATGGTATAAAGTAGTATTGCAACCTTTGAAAAATCGGAAGATTGAAAAGTAAAAACACCAAAAGAAATCCATCGTTTAGCACCGTTAATAGTTACACCAAATAAAATAGTAGCAACTAATAAAATATAGGAAGCATATAATAAAAACCGAGCTATTCCCATAAAATTTTTATAATGAATGGTATGTATGTATAACATTATAACAAACCCTAAAAAAATAAAAAAAGCATGTTGGAAAAGATAGAAAAAAGTACTGCTCTTATTTTTATAAGCCAACCAACTTACAGAACTATATACAGCAAGCAGACCCCATAATGATAAAATCAAAATGATGAACCACATTACTTTGTCGCCTTTGGGTTTTAAAAATTGAGCTATAGTCATATTTTTTTATTTGGAAACTTTTCGGTTGGTGTTATTAACCAACCGAAGTATAAATTACCAATAATTTTTTGGCTGGTGAGGACATCCATAAACTAAAATTTTATAAAAAACTTGATGAAAAAAAATTTAATTATTATAAATTCTTCACCGCATTTTTAAATAATCTACCACGCTCTTCATAATTTTTAAATAAATCGAACGAAGCGCAAGCAGGAGAAAGTAAAACACATTCGCCCGACTTTGATAATTGCTTAGCAACTTTAACTGCTTCAATGGCACTGGTAGTATTTACTATCATGTCCACATCTTTCGAAAATGCTTCATGAATTTTAGAATTATCTAAACCCATGCAAACAATTATTCTAACTTTAGATTTTACAAGTTCTTTAAGCATAGTATAATCATTCCCTTTGTCGGTACCTCCAGCAATCCAAACAACGGGTTTATCCATACATTCTAAAGCATACCAAGCCGCGTTTACGTTTGTAGCTTTCGAATCGTTAATAAATTGGATTCCATCAACTGTAGCAACATTTTCTAAACGGTGTTCTACATTTTTAAAATCAGTGAGGGCTTCACGAATTACTTCGTTTTTAATTTCTAGGGCTTTGCCAATTAAGGCAGCTGCCAGTGAGTTGTAAGCATTGTGCCTACCTCTTAATGCAAGTTGAGTTGATAACATAGTGAATGGATTTAATTGATTGTTTGAAATTTGCACATACATGGTTCCATCCATTACAGTTGCCCCAGCTGCAAGACTAGGGTTTAACGAGAATGGAACCATTTGTGCGTTTATTTGATTTGATTGCAAGTTTTCTTTTGTAAGTTCATCATCAGCGCAATAAAAAAAGTAATCGGCTGCTGTTTGATTTTGTGTTACTCTAAATTTTGAATTTATATAGTTTTTAATTTCGTAATTATATCTGTCTAAATGATCGGGAGTAATATTTGTAAGCACAGCAATGTTTGCATGAAATTCGTACATATCATCTAACTGAAAACTGCTTATTTCTAATACAAAATAATCGTACTGTTTTTCAGCTACTAATCGCGCAAAGCTTACGCCTATATTGCCTCCGTAAGCCACATTAAAACCTGCTTTTTGTAGCAAATGGTAAACCAATGATGTAACAGTTGTTTTTCCATTAGTACCAGTTATTGCTATAATAAATGCATTGGTATAGCGCGATGCAAATTCTATTTCACTAATAATTGAAATATTTAAACTTCTTAGCTTTTTTATTAATTCATTTTTTTCAGGTATTCCAGGACTTTTAATAATTTCATCAGCATTTAAAATCAGTTCTTCCGAATGTTGTAATTCTTCAAAAGCAATTGCATGCTGCTGCAATTCGTCTTTAAAGTTTTGGGGAATGGCGCCTTTGTCGGATACAAAAACATCGAACCCTTGCTTTTTGGCAAGAATTGCTGCTCCTGTTCCGCTTTCGCCACTTCCTAATATTACAATTCGTTTCATTTTTTTTAGTTCTGAGTTATTAGTTCTGAGTTTTTTCACGCCTTGCGTGATTTAGTTTTTAGTTCTGAGTTTTTAGTTCTGAGTTCTGAGTTTTTAGTTTTTAGTAAAATAAATCACAATTCAAAAATCAAAAATCCTAAATTATCTAACCTTTAAAGTTATAATCGTTACAATGGCTAACATAATTCCGATAATCCAAAAGCGGGTTACAATTTTAGATTCATGGAAACCTAATTTTTGATAATGGTGATGTAATGGTGACATTTTGAAAAGCCTATTGGCTTTTGCAAACTCGATTCCATGTCTATGTTTTTGGTATTTGAAGTAATAAACTTGGAGAATTACCGATAAATTTTCTATTAAAAATATGCCACATAAAATGGGAATTAATAATTCTTTGCGAACCACAATAGCAAACACAGCAATGATTCCACCTAACGAAAGTGAGCCTGTATCGCCCATAAATACTTGGGCTGGAAAAGCATTGTACCACAAAAAACCAATACAAGCTCCAACTAAAGCACCTCCAAAAATTACCATTTCGCCAAGGTTTGGAATGTACATTACACCTAAATATTCTGAAAAAACTAAGTTGCCACTTACGTAAGCAAAAAGACTCAGAACCAATGCAATAATTGCCGATGTACCCGCTGCTAAACCATCAATGCCATCGGTAATATTTGCTCCATTTGAAACCGCAGTTATTATAAAAGTAACTACTACTAAAAATATTAAAAAATTATATTTTTCTAACCCATCGCTTATCCATGTAAGCAAGTATTTATAATCAAATTCAGTTGATTTAAAAAATGGTATGGTTGTAGTTGTTGCTTTTTCATCTTTCGAAAAAAGTATCTGTCCATCTATAACAGTTTGCTTTAAATTATTGGCTTTAATAAACTCAGTTGTTACTTCTTGTGGTTTAAAAAACTCACGGGTTTTTACATGTTCATTGAAATATAAAGTGGTAGCTACTATTACACTTATTCCAACCTGACCAACAATTTTAAATTTACCTGCAAGTCCTTCTTTGTTCTTTTTAAATACTTTTATATAATCGTCTAAAAAACCAACTAAGCCAAGCCAAATAGTAGTTACAACCGAAAGAATAATGTAAACATTATTGACTCTAGCAAATAATAATGTTGGAATTAAAATGGCTGCAATAATTATTAAACCGCCCATAGTTGGAGTTCCAGCTTTGGCTTTTTCGCCTGCTAAACCCAAATCACGAATATCGTCAGCTACTTGAAGCCTTCTTAATTTTGCAATTAAATTTTTACCATAAATCATAGATATGCCTAATGATAAAATAATTGCTAATGCAGCACGAAATGAAATGTACTGAAAAATTCCTGCTCCAGGAAAATCGAAAGCCCTTTTTAAATAATCGAATAAATAATACAACATATACTTTTAGTTTTATTTTTAAATTTTGTTAGTTCATTAATTCAAACATTTCAAGCAATACTTCTTTATCGTCAAAATGATGTTTTACGCCATTAATTTCTTGATAGTTTTCATGTCCTTTGCCAGCCACCAAAATAATATCGCCCTTCTTAGCCATCGATATTGCTGCTTTAATTGCTTCTCTCCTATTTGTAATTCTCAATGTTTTTTTAAAATGTAAAGGATCAACTCCTTTTTGCATTTCATCAATAATTAACTCGGCATCTTCGTTTCTAGGATTATCGGAAGTAAAAATTACTTTGTTACTCATTTTAGAAGAAACGTTTGCCATTAAAGGCCTTTTAGCAGCGTCTCTATTGCCTCCGCAACCAACTACAGTAATTAAATTTTCATTGTTTGTTCTTACTTCATTAATTGTTGAAAGAATATTTTTTAGTGCATCAGGTGTGTGGGCATAATCAACAATTGCAATTATTCCAGTCTTTGATTTCATAAAATCGAAACGACCACTTACTGAATTTAAACTTGATAAATGAGTAATAATTTCATGTTTATCTTTTCCCAATAAAAATGCAGTTCCATAAACAGCTAGTAAATTATAAGCATTAAACTCACCCACTAACCTGAACCAAGCTTCATCGCCATTTATATTCAATAGCATTCCGTCAAAGTCGGCTTCAATAATTTTACCTTTGAAATCGGCCATTGATTTAACTGAATAAGTGTAACGAGATGCTTTGGTATTTTGTAACATTACCATTCCATTCTTATCGTCTTTATTAGTAAGTGCAAATGCTTCTTCATTTACATTATCAAAAAGTTTTTTCTTAGCTTTTATATAATTATCAAATGTTAAATGATAGTCTAAATGATCGTGAGAAATATTTGTAAATACAGTTCCAGCAAATTGCAAACCAGTAATTCTATTTTGCTCAATGGCATGCGAACTAGCTTCCATAAAGCAATATTCACAACCCATTTCCACCATTTTATTCAACAACTCATTTATTTTAATTGAATCGGGAGTAGTATGTGTGCTTGGAATAACATCTTCGTTTATTTGATTTTGAACGGTAGATAATAAACCAACATAATGATTGAATTTGCGAAATAGATTAAATAACAAAGTAGCAACGGTAGTTTTACCATTAGTACCAGTTACTGCTACCAATTTTAATTTTTTTGATGGATAATTATAAAAACAAGCTGCCATTAAAGCCATTGATTCGCTTGTGTTTGTTACTTGAATATAAGTTATATTTTCGTTTAAAGTGTTTGGTAAAACTTCACAAACAATGCATTTAACTCCTTTTTCAATTACATTATTTATATACTGATGACCGTCAGTTTGAGTTCCTTTTAAAGCAAAAAATATACTGTTGTTATTTACTTTTCTCGAATCGTAAGTCAATAATAAAATATCGCTATTTAAATTACCTATAACTGAAATGGTTTTAATTGAATTTACTAATTTTTCTAATTCCATATCTTATCCTAAAATTAAATTAACTTTCAATCCTTTTGAATATACTGAGCCAGCTTTAACAGATTGATTTATTACTTTACCAAATCCATTTAACCTTACTTTAAAGCCTTTACTTTCTAATAAATAAACAGCATCTTTTGCAGTCATACCTTTTACATCGGGCACTTTACCTGATATATTTTTAACAGGTAATAAAGTCAATGAATTATCGGTTTTCTTTAAGTTTAACCAATTTGTTTCTATTTCATTTATAGAGTCGTTATTAATGTGTGAAGAAATTCCAATTTTGTTTAAAATAACTTTCGCATCCTCTTTAAAAACTTTATTTACTTGTGGTAAATCGTTTGATAAAACAGCATATTTATCTCTTACATCTTTATGAATTTGAGTTGAAGTTGCATAAATTTTATTTGCCAAATCTTTAAACACTGGCAAAGCCAATTGGGCACCATAAATCATATCACCTTGCGGTCGGATAATTACAATATAACAACTGTATTTAGGCTTTTCGGCAGGAAAATAGCCACACCATGAAGCCCTGTAAACTTTTGAACCACCTTTATAATAATCTTCTCCTTTTTGAATAATTGCAGTTCCTGTTTTACCTGCAAAAGTGTAGGGTAATCCAGCATTAGATTCATTATAAGCAGTTCCATGTTTTACAACTCCTTCCATCATATTTTTTAATTGAATAACAGTTGATGGTTTACATATTTGATTTAAAATCACTTCGGTTTTATATTCTTTAATAACCTTACCTGCTTTCATCACTTTTTTAACGAAAAAAGGATTAACCATTTTACCATTATTGGCAATGGCATTATACACGGTAAGCATTTGCAAAGGAGTAAGAGAAATTCCATAACCACGGCTTATTGCCGACAAATCGCTTTTACTCCAATATTTGCTATTGGGTTTTAAAAACTGAGGTGCTTGTGCTCCTTGCATTTGCAATTTCAAAATTTTATTTAACCCTATTCCTTCTATAAAATCATAATGTTTGGTAGGGTTTTTATCGTAATACTTTGCTATTTGTTTTGCAAATGCAATGTTTGATGAAACCTCAAAAGCTTGTTGCATATCTAACGTTGTGTAACTATGCGAATCTTCAACTGGCCTTCCGTAAACCATGGCTACTCCACCTTCTACATTCACTATACTTGATGGTTTTACATATCCATTATCTAATAAACTCATCATGGTAACCAATTTAAAAGTTGAGCCTGGTTGCATTTTGGTTCTAATAGCATCGTTTAAACTTTCTACATAGGTTCCATCATAGTTTCGAGTAAGGTTTGCAATTGCTTTTATTTGGCCAGTTTCCACTTCCATTAATATTGCAGTTCCCCTCATTGCCTTATTTTTTTGCAATACTTTTAATAACGATTGTTGAGCTACATCTTGTAAGTTTATGTCAATAGTTGAAATAATATCACAACCATTTTCGGCTTCATCTTTTTCATCGTTATTAATTGGAACATAAACGCCACCTATTACTCGCTGCATCATTACTGCTCCATCTTTGCCTTGTAATTCTTTATTAAAAAAACCTTCTAAGCCTACATATTTATTAGCATTTTTATTTACAAAGCCAATAGTTCTAAATGCCAATGTTTGGAATGGTTTAACACGTTTTGTTTTTGGAATAATTTGTAATCCACCTGATATTTTGCCTGCTCTAAAAAGAGGAAACTTTTTAATTCTTAACATTTGCTGATGCGATACATTTATTTTTAATAAATTATATCCTTCGCCTTTTTTTCTAATATTTGTAAATATAAATTTGTAATCGTTTGGAGTTTTTTCGGGGAATTCATTGCTAAAATAAATTGCCAATGAATCAACATATTTATCAAAAGTATCTTTTACTGAAAATGAGGGAGCTGTTGCATCAATAATTAAGTCATAAATTGGTAAAGAGGTAGAAAGTAAAGCCCCGTTACAATCGAAAATATTACCTCTAATTGCTTGAACTGTTTCGTTTTTAACAGAATATTTTTTTGCTTCTTTTTCCCATTTGTTTACCTCAACAAATTGTAGTTTATACAAGTAAAAAATAATTGCACCAGCAAACACACACATTAATCCAAAAACGATTAAAGTGCGCATTAATATTGCTTTGCGTGCATTTATTGCCATTTTTATTCTATAGTTATTTTTACTGGTGGTACAATTGCTTCTTTTACATAATCAGTATCGTTACTATTTTGAGTTTCTTTACTAAATAATTTCAGCTTTTCTGCTATGTTCGACTGTCGGCTGGCATTCATAATTTCACTCAAATTAATAATGTATTGATTCCTTAATTCTTTATTTTCTTTAGTTAACTTATCTATTTTTTTATTTAAAATATCGTTGTTATGGCTGCTCCATATTAAAATTACTATTAAGCCAAAACAAAAAAGTATAAAAGGCATTTGGCCAATGAGCATTTTTGCATTTAACTTAAAATCAATTTCCGATAATCGCTTAACAGCTCCTTCTATTTGCGAAGTATCAAGCTTTTTTTCTTCTTCAATTTTTGGTTCATCACCTTTAACAATTTTATTACTCACTTTATAAAAATCTTATTAAATGCGTTCGGCTGTTCTTAACTTAGCACTTCTCGATCTATTGTTTTCTTCTTGTTCTTTATCGTTAGCTGTTATTGCTTTTTTGTTTAAAGGGCTGAACGGACGAATGATATTTCCAAAAAAATCTTTCTCTAATTCACCCATTAAGTTGCCACTGTTCATATAATTTTTCACCAATCTATCTTCTAGCGAATGGTAACTCATTATTACTAATCTGCCTTTTGGTTTTAAAATACTATCGCATTGCAAAAGCATTTTTTCAAGTACTTCTAATTCTTTATTTACTTCAATTCTTATTGCTTGAAATACTTGAGCATAAAACTTAAAATCTTTAAATTTAGGAGCATGTTGTTTCAATGCGTCCTTGAGTTCACCAACAGTTTCAATTACTTTTCCATTCCTAGCTACTACTATATCGGCTGCTAATTTGCGTGATTGATGTAACTCACCATATTTGTATAATACATTTGCTAAATCATCGGCATTATATTCGTTAACAACTGTAAAGGCACTTACTTGTTGCGATTGACTCATGCGCATATCTAATTGTGCGTCATCAAATCGAATAGAAAAACCTCTTTCCCCTTCATCAAACTGATGAGATGAAACACCTAAATCGCCAAGTAATCCATCTATTTTATCGAAACCTTGAAACTGAACATGGTTTTTTAAAAACTCAAAATTTTGATCGATAAAAATAAATCGTTCATCTTTTACTAAATTCCTTTTAGCATCTTCATCTTGATCGAATGCAATAAGTTTTCCTTTTTTACCTAACTTATCTAAAATAGCTTTACTATGCCCACCTCCTCCATAAGTAATATCAACATAAACCCCATCAGGCTTTATGTTTAATGCTTCTATGCATTCGGTTAACATTACTGGATTGTGATACATTTTAGTTCTTAGTTTTTAGTTTCTTAGTTCTTAGTTTTTTTACTTACCGTTGGCTTATCCCGAAAGCTTTCGGGATAACGACAATAAATCTTTTGCTTATTGCCTGATGCTATTTGCCTATTGTACATTGCTTATTGCACATTGTTCCGTTTACTCATTACTTCTTCGGCTAAGGCACTAAAATCTTCTGGTTCGGCATTCAGCATGTTTTCATATTCTGCTTTGCTCCATATTTCTATTTTGTTTCCATAAGCCAATAGCACCACATCTCCTTTTAAGTTAGCATATTCTTGAAGTGGTTTAGGCAGTAAAACACGACTTGCAGCATCCATGTCTAACTTGCTTGCTCCTCTTAAAAAATAGCGTTTAAATTCTCTTTCCTTTTTAATATAGTCGCTTAACTTATTTATTTCTCCAGCTATATTATCCCACTCGTTTGCAGGATACATCACACAATTTTTTTCAAAACCACGGTTTATAAAAAATGCATCACCAGCTTCTTTTGGAAGCTGTTTTTTTAATGCAGCAGGAATTATTAGCCTTCCTTTTGCATCCAGTTTACATTCAAATTCTCCGTTTAGATTAAGCACTAATTTTTTTGTTATAACGGTGTAAAAATAAATACAAAAATCCACTTTCCTCCACTTTCCTCCACTTTTGTTTACAAATGATGCTTTTATATATTCACATTTTAGTTATAAGAAATTAACAATGTCGCAATTGGCTAAGGCTTGAGTAGTTTATAAAATATAAAAATCAAAGTGAATTTTGGTGGGTGAAAATGTGTTAAAAATGAAGTATTTTAACTTTTTCAGGTAAAATTATTCAGTATTTGTTTTAAAAACGGACTTAAAAAATCACATTTAAACTATATTTGATTAATGAAAAAAATAACGCATTCCTATTGGGTTTTTACAGCTTTACTTTTTATAAATAGCTGTTGCAGTAATTATCGATGTGAACCATGTATGGGGGAGCCCAATTTAATTTATTTGGGGGCACCCATTTTAAAATTCGATACTTCAAATTCGAACTATAAGTTAACTGATTTAGATACTTTTTATTTGTATAAAAACAAATTTGAAATGCCTAGTGATACCATTATAAATTATGAAAATAACACAGTAATTAATGGAGAAAACTTAAGGCGAAATAATTATATAAGTGATAAATTTAAAACAAAATTGATAAAGGTTGACAGTTTAAACTTTTTTGTTTCAAAAAAAGGCGTAGGCTGCTGTGGTTGCGATAAATTTGAGGTAGTAAGCATTCAAGTAAATGATTCTGTTTATCCGATTAATAAATTACCAATTGTAATTACAAAATAAAAAAGGTTATTGTATTGCTACAATAACCTTTAATTATCAATCTCCTTTTAATTTGAAATTATTTAGTTGTTTGTAACATTGAATTTAATTTTTGCATCTTGTCCTGATTCATTTTTGATAATGATAAAGTAGTATCCACTACTCACATTATTCATTTCTAAATCTATTCTATTTTCAGCATTCATGCGTGTTACATTTACACTTATTTCTCTTCCTAATATATCTATTACAACTATTTGACTTGCATTGTCTATATTTTTGCTACTTAAAGAAAATTTACCTGCATTTGGATTTGGATATAATTCAACTTCTTCCAATGTGGTATTTATGTTATTTACACCACTGGCTTTTTCATTAGCTGCATTATATTTTTCAGTACCCTCTGGGTTTTTATTTACAGCAAACAACGGATTAGGCGTAACAGTAATTACTTTAGAAACCTCAGAGAAACAACCTGTATTAGTAGTTTGCTGAATTATTCTAGCGGTGTAAGTTCCTGCTGCTGCATACGATTTGCTGTATATTACAGTTCCTGTTGATGTAGTTCCATCACCAAATGTCCAATTAGGAGTTCCTGCACAATATAATCCAGGTGAGTTAGTTGAATTATTGGTGTAAGTTGGAGTGAAAGCAAACGAATTACCTAATAATACTTGAGTAGTACTTGGCGAAATAGCTACTGTCATTCCTACACGTCCATTCATTCCTGAATTTGCTGAAATATTTACATTATTAGTAGCAGTAGTAATTGTACTTCCTTTGGTAACAGTAAGTGTAATTGTTTTAACTCCACCGTTAATGTAGTAATGGCTTGGAGAAACTTCGTTTGAAGTACTTCCATCACCAAAATCCCATAAGTAACTGTTTCCAGTTCCTGTAGTAGTGTTGGTAGTAGTAATATAATTATCACAATTTCCACCAACTATAGTGTTGAACGATGCATTTCCTGTTCCAGTGCTAAGACCTGTTCTAGTAATAATATTTGAACAAGATGAACCTCCACAACCGCAAGCAACTAACGAATAAGTATAGCTTGTTGCTGTATTTGCATTGCCTGTATTCCATATAATTACTCCGCCTGCTGGGCTTACTGCTGCTGTTACTGCTGCGGTTGCATCTATTCCTGCTGCTAATGTTAATGGTGCACATGCTATTGCAATGGTTGAATTGGTTCTTGTAATAGTATTGGTTGCACTTGCGCTACAATTGTTTGCATTGGTAATGGTATAAGTGTAGCTAGTAGCTGTTGCTCCATTGCCAGTGTTAAAGGTTATTACTCCACCTTGAGGGCTTGTAGCTAATAATATAGCTGCTGTTGCATCAAGTCCGTTGCACACTATAAGTGGTGCTGTGTTTGGAGCAATTGGATTAGGTAAAACAGTTACCCTTACTGTATCTCTACAACCATCCATATTGGCTACGTAGTATGTAGAAGTAGTAGGATTAACTGTAATAGACGTTGAAGTTGAAATAGTGTTAGCTGAAACCGGAGGGTTAGTCCAAGCAACATTAGTAGTTACACTACCGTTACCGCTGTATTGTAAGCTAAAGTTATCAAAAGCCCAGCTTTCATTACATAATTCTTCTAAACCTAAGCCTTCTAATACCACTTTAATAGAAGATGCTGAATGAGCAACTGTTCTTGAAATATGGTATTTACTTGTAAATGCACCACCACCTAAATTACATCTTGGAGGTAAGTTATTGGCAATTGAACCTGTTCCGTTAGGATTAACTGTAGGTATGTTTCCAGGGTAAGCTTGTGTTCTGTAGCTAAAGTTAGAGAAAGTAGTATTAATAACACTGTTATTGTCTACATCCATTTTCCATCTGTCAACTCCAACCCAAGTATCATTTCCATCCCAAGTATCGAATAAGTATAAATCGAAATCTACTTTTATTGAATCGTGAGCAGGTAGACCAGCCATATTAAATTCAGCTTTTTGTCCTTGTAATGCACCTAACATACTTTCGCCATTATAGCTCAAAATACTTGGTGTGTTTGCAGGATAGGTAGCAGGGAATGTCCAGTTACCATCAACCGATGAATTAAAGTTATTAGAATATGCAGCATTATATGAACCAACTGCACCCACTGTTGAAGTTGCATTGGTAACATTAATGGTTATTGGTTGACCTGCGCAAACAGTATACGAAGGAATATTTGAACTAAATGTTGGTTTAACACAATCAATAGTTCTTGTAATAGTGCAAGCACAAGTTGCAGTTCCACATGAATTGGTAACGGTATAAGTATAGCTAGTTGCTGTACTTGCATTACCAGTATTCCAAGTAATTACTCCACCTGCTGGGCTTACTGCGGCCATTACAGCTGCTGTTGCATTCACCCCAGTTCCAATTGATACAGGAGCACAAGTAGGTGTAGCTGGTAAGCTTAATCTGTTAATAGTTCCAGTTGAACTTGCAGTACAAATTGAATTAGTAATAATATAAGTAAAGCTAGTTGCTGTAGTAGCATCACCTGTATTCCATGTAATTACTCCTCCCGCAGGGCTTACTACTGCTAATACCGCACTAGTTGCATCTAATCCTTGGCACAATGTTATTGTTCCGCATACTGGTGTTACTGGTGTTGGGATTACTGTAACTCTCACCGTGTCTTTACATCCATTCATATCGGCTACGTAGTAAGTAGAAGATGATGGCGAAACTGTAATTGATGCATTATTAGAAATGGTATTTGCTGAAACTGGAGGATTAGTCCATATTACATTGCTTGTTACTCCTGTTGTATTGTATTCAACACTGAAGTTATCAAATGCCCAGCTTTCGTTGCATAATTCTTCTAAACCTAAGCCTTCTAATACTACTTTTAATGAGCTTGATGTATGTGGAATTGTTTTTGAAATACGGTATTTGCTCGTAAGTGCTCCTCCTCCTGTATTACATCTTGTTGGTAAATTATTAGCTATTGATCCTGTTCCGTTAGGATTGATTGCTGGAATATTTCCAGGATAAGCTTGGGTTCTGTAACTAAAGTTAGAGAAAGTAGTATTGATAATATTGGTATTATCTACGTCCATTTTCCACTTATCTTCTCCTACCCATATATCGTTTCCATCCCATGTATCGAATAAGTATAAGTCAAACTCCACTTTTATAGTATTATGTGTTGGCAATCCTGTCATGTTAAACTCTGCTTTTTGTCCTTGCAATGCACCTAACATACTTTCGCCATTGTAGCTTAATATACTTGGAACGTTTACAGGGCTAGTAGCAGGGAAAGTCCAATTACTTCCTATTGAAGTATTAAAATTATTTGAATATACCGATGCAAATGAGCCTGATCCTCCTAATGTTCCTGCATTGGTAACATTAATAGTTATTGGTTGTCCTTGACAAATGGAATAAGAAGGCACAGTTGAACTAAATGTAGGGGCAACACATAATGGAGTTCTAGTAATTGTACATGCACAACTTGCGCTTCCACATAAGTTTGATACGGTATAAGTATAGCTTGTTGCTGTGGTAGCATTTCCTGTATTCCAAGTAATTGTTCCGCCTGCAGGGCTAACCGCAGCCATTACAGCTGTTGTTGCATCTAATCCTGTTGTTATTGATACAATTCCACAAGTAGGTACACTAGGTAGTGCTGTTCTTGTAATAGCACTTGTACTGCTTTGAGTTCCACATACCCCTGATATAGTATAAGTATAACTAGTTGCTGTAGTAGCATTACCTGTATTCCAAGTAATGGTTCCACCAGCAGGACTTACAAAAGGTAAAACTGCACTTGTAGCATCTACACCTACACAAACTGCTACAGATGCTGAATGAGCAACAGTAGGATTGTTTCTTGTAATAGTGTTAGTACAACTTGCACTTCCACATGAATTTGATACAGTATAAGTATAACTAGTTGCAGTAGTTGCATTGCCTGTATTCCAAGTAATAACTCCACCTGCAGGGCTAACTGCTGCTGTTACATCTGCAGTTGCATTGCTTCCAACACAAACTGTAATTGGTGAACAATTTGGTGTTGTTGGTAATGGAATTCTAGTAATTACACTGGTAAAGTTTTGAGCTCCACAACCGCTTGTTACAGTATAAGTATAACCAGTTGCGGTAGTTGCATTGCCTGTATTCCAAGTAATTGTTCCACCTGCTGGTGTTACTCCTGCTAATACTGCTGAAGTTGCATCTACACCTGTACAAATGGTAATAATAGATCCTGTTATTGGTGTAATATTCACTCTGGTTATGGTACTGCTACAACTAGCGCTTCCACATGAATTTGTAATAGTATAAGTATAACCTGTTGCAGTAGCAGCATTACCTGTGTTCCAAGTAATGGTTCCTCCTGCTGGTGTTACTGCTGCTAATACTGCATTGGTTGCATTTAAGCCTATACATTTTGTAATTGGTGAACAAGTTGGTTGTACATTGCAATTGTATCCTGCATCAATGGTAGGATTGTTTAATTGTATTCCTGTTCCTGTTGTGTTTATTGTAAATGTCGGACTAAATCCTGTTGTTGTATTTGCATCACTATTATTGTCTGTACCTGCTGTTAATACTGGAGCTGTTAAATTATTTCCAACATTTGTAGTTGGGAATTTAATTTTATAATCTCCTGTTGTGCAAATTTCAAAGTTATAATAGCCTGGATTTCCACCATTGTTTGCAGTTACTGTTGATGAAATTAAAGTATTAGTTGTGGCATTCCACAACTCTACTGTTACTCCATTTATTCCTGCACTTGCTGGTTCGTTATTTAATCCATCTCCATTTATATCATTCCAAACATAGTTTCCTACTGTAGCTACTGGTGTAACATTTAATACTAAAGTTGCCACTGAATCACATCCTACTGAATTGGTAGTTGTAAATGTATAAGTTCCTGCAGCATTATAATTAGTACCATTCCATAAATATGGCATTGTATTGCTACAAACACTTACGTTAGTTGATGAAGTGCTTGTTGGTTTTACATTTAATTCTAAAGTTGCTACTGAATCACATCCTACTGAATTGATAGTTGTAAATGTATAAGTTCCTGCAGCATTTCTGTTAATGCCATTCCATAAGTATGGTAATGTATTGCTACAAACACTTACATTAGTTGTACTTGTGCTTGTTGGTTTTACATTTAATACTAAAGTTGCCACTGAATCACATCCTACTGAATTGGTAGTTGTAAATGTATAAGTTCCTGCAGCATTTCTGTTAATGCCATTCCATAAGTATGGTAATGTATTGCTACAAACACTTACATTAGTTGTACTTGTGCTTGTTGGTTTTACATTTAATACTAAAGTTGCCACTGAATCACATCCTACAGAATTGGTAGTTGTAAATGTATAAGTTCCTGCAGCATTTCTGTTAATGCCATTCCATAAGTATGGTAATGTATTGCTACAAACACTTACATTAGTTGATGAAGTGCTTGTTGGTTTTACATTTAATACTAAAGTTGCTACTGAATCACATCCTACTGAATTGGTAGTTGTAAATGTATAAGTTCCTGCAGCATTTCTGTTAATGCCATTCCATAAGTATGGTAATGTGTTGCTACAAACACTTACATTAGTTGTACTTGTGCTTGTTAGTTTTACATTTAATACTAAAGTTGCTACTGAATCACATCCTACTGAATTGGTAGTTGTATAAGTATAAGTTCCTGCTGCATTGTAATTAGTACCATTCCATAAGTATGGTAATGTATTGCTACAAACACTTACATTAGTTGTACTTGTGCTAGTTGGTTTTACATTTAATACTAAAGTTGCCACTGAATCACATCCTACTGAATTGATAGTTGTAAATGTATAAGTTCCTGCAGCATTTCTGTTAATGCCATTCCATAAGTATGGCAATGTATTGCTACAAACGCTTACACTTGTTGAAGATGTTGATGTTGCTTTAACTGTTAAAATTAAAGTAGCAACTGAATCACATCCTACTGAATTGGTAGTTGTAAATGTATAAGTTCCTGCTGCATTTCTGTTGATACCATTCCATAAGTAAGGCAATGTATTGCTACAAACGCTTACTGATGTACTTGATGTTGATGTTGCTTTAACTGTTAAAATTAAAGTTACAACTGAATCACATCCTACTGAATTGGTAGTTGTAAATGTATAAGTTCCTGCAGCATTTCTATTGATGCCATTCCATAAGTATGGTAATGTATTGCTACAAACGCTTACACTTGTTGAAGATGTTGATGTTGCTTTAACTGTTAAAATTAAAGTAGCAACTGAATCACATCCTACTGAATTGGTAGTTGTAAATGTATAAGTTCCTGCAGCATTTCTGTTTATGCCATTCCATAAGTATGGTAATGTATTGCTACAAACACTTACATTAGTTGTACTTGTGCTTGTTGGTTTTACATTTAATACTAAAGTTGCTACTGAATCACATCCTACTGAATTGATAGTTGTAAATGTATAAGTTCCTGCAGCATTTCTGTTTATACCATTCCATAAGTATGGCAATGTGTTGCTACAAACACTTACATTAGTTGATGAAGTAGATTTAGCTTTTACAATTATACTTAATGTATCAGTACAAGTTGAAACTGAATATATAAATTTAAAAGTACCAATTGCTACTCCACTAAATGTAACTGAAGCAATCCCTGCACTTGTTGAACCTAATGTTGCTCCTGAAGGATTTCCTGACTGAGCGGTCCAAGTTCCTGTTGTTAGGTTTGTTCCTGTTAATGTTGCAGTTGTACCTTGACAAACAGATTGGTCTGCTCCAGCAGATGGCTTAACACAATTACCTATATTACAACATGTAGTAAAGCAATTAGCAAGTATAGAAGCTTGGGTTTGTTCTGAACCAGCTCCCGGTACATTTGTTGAGTTTTGTTTATCACTAAACCAGCTTATGCCAGTTGCAGTCCAAGTTCCATTATTTTCAAAAATATCTTCTACAGCAACACAAAGTCCAGATCCTTGTGTAGTTCCTCCTGATTGTGCTTGATAGCTTCCACTTTTATTCACCTTCACTTTCATTTGGTTAATAGTCATTAATCCAGAGTTTTGAAAGCTTCCATTTGCAACAACTATTGTTGTTCCATTTATAGTTTGATTATTAGAATTTTGCCAATTTCCTGAATCATCGCCATCGGCTACACCGAAAGCAGTTGGTAAAGCATGATTTGCACCTCTATCTCCAATTTCAATACAACATTGACAAATTACATCAACACCACTAATACCAGTTCCTGAACCTGAACTTTGCAATTGAAAATCGTGGGTTACATTTATACAATTATTTAATAAATAACGGTAACCACCATCATTTTGCCAATTGGCAGATGAACTTGGATTTCCAGTTGTATTAAAAGTACCTCCAGCTAATTCATCACCAATTTCAATAGTAGATCCAGTTATACAAATTACAGTACCACTAGTTTGTTGAAAATTACCAAAAGTTCTTAGCGTCCCATTATTCATTAAAAATCTTGATCCAGTATTATCTAAACCAAGATTACCAGCGTTAACAACTAACTCCACTCCATCTACAAAAATAACAGCAGTTGAAGATTTTAATAATAAGTTTCCATTTGGTACTACAACTTTACCTGTTCCAGTAATTCTAATTTTAGTAGTAACATTTTCATTGTCGCCTAAACCTAAGGCTGACCAAGTAGTGTTTCCTGAAACAACTACATCCTTATCCCATGAAGTTGGTGGGGTGCATGCAGCATTAGGAGCTGGACAACTAGTTTGAGCATTTAAAGTAAAGTTAGAAAAAATTGTAAAATACAAAAACACAAACAATAAGCATTTTAATACATTGTTTGTGTTTTTATCTTTCTTTGTCAATATGGAATATTTCTCCGTTATTGGCATTTTGTTAATTGAATTTTTCATGTGTATTTATTATTAAATATTTTAAATTAAATGCTATCGTGAAGTGAATAAAAACCAATTTGATTTGGATTATTTAAGTAATATAAACACTTTGAAAGTGAGTTACTTTCTGTTTTAGTTGAAAAAACAGTAGGAGTAGCTGAATTAGTGTGGTTACCAGATATAGTTACAATTAAACGTTTCAATTTTCCAAAAACTAAGGTTCTTTCTGAACTTGTAGTAGTTTTAAATTGCTGGCTTAACGCCTGCTCTTGACTAGTTAAAGTCATTGATGTTTGTCCGAAACTTGCTAATGAACCAGTTAGGAACAAAATGAAGAAAAGATTTGTAATTCTCATGTGCTTTTTGGTTTTTTTTGTTTATAGTTTAGTTTGCAAAGCAATTACAAACAAGAATCCGACTACACAAAAACGTGATTTACTGCGATTTAACACAATTTAATCTAATAATTATATCCCATAATGAAACTTATTTTCCCCAAATTAATACAATGAATTTATATGAAATTTAAAACTAAAAAACAAATTAACTTTTAGGTTAAATTTGCATTTAAAAAGGAGGAGTTTTAAATTGAGCTAAGCTTGGCATATGATACGCTTCAAAGACTAATATCTTTTAAATTACCTCATTGGTATAGCGTATATGAAATACATAATTATTTATGGTAACAAATATTCCATTGATACCTGAAATAAATAAGATTAACGAGCATTTATTGTTACCAAATTTGTTATTATAAAAAGAAAAAAATAAATTTTAGTGAAATTGAAATTTTATATCTTACCCTTTTAATAAAAAGTAATCATCATTGTCTTAATTTACTTTATTAGTATGTTAAATCTTTTAATTTATATTCCTATTCACTTATTAAACCTACTTTAAAAACACCTTTATATTAAGATTTTATTGAGCAATAATTTTTTAACGAATTGTAATAATTTTTAAACTTATAATTATTCCTATTTGATAAACTAATTTTTTTCACACCCTTCGAATAATTTTATTTAAAATTAATGTCGTTTAAATAAAAACTTAGAAAAGCTCAATATCTTCAAATGGAGAGGCTATGAAATAATAAAAAAACATATCAAGAAAATGAGATTGAATTAAACACTGTTAAATTTTAATTATCAAAAATTTCATTTCATATAGTCAATGTAAAATTTTGAATTAATAAATCATTTTCTTTTTTGATTAATAATTATTTATATATTTGAGTTTGATAATTTTAAAAAAACTAATAATGAAAAAAAACTACTTCAAAATTTTAATCGTAATTGCTTTTACAATTTATAACACTTTAAATTTAAACGCGCAATGCACACCCGATCTTTCACATAAAACATCTGGAGTTATACCAGCCGTTTTGCCTGCAGGAAGAGTTGGACAATCATATGACCAAGTTTTACAGTTTTATATAGTTAAAGATACTGTTGTAACTATTCCAGGATTAGGCGATATTGAAGCAACCATTGATTCTTTTTCAATTACAGGTATTTCAGGCTATCCTGCTGGTTTAAGTTACCAATGTAATACCTCAACTTGTACCATTCTTGGTGGAGGAAATGGTTGTGTAAAAGTAAGTGGTACTCCTACCCAAAAAGGAATTTTTCCTTTGCAAATTTTTGTGCGCGTAAAAGCAACTGCTTTAGGCTTTAGTCAAACTCAATCTGATACCATTACAAGTTATGTTATGACAGTAAATAGTGGTGTTTCTATAAATGAGGCCAGTACTTCCTCAAAATTTAATTACTTAGTTTATCCAAACCCTGTTACTGCTAGTGAATTAAATATTGATATATTAAACAAAAATGCAGGAATTGGATTTGCAAAAATTATAGATATTCAGGGCAAAACAGTATTAAATGAATCACTAATATTGAATAGTGGTTTAAATAAAACTAAATTGGATATTTCTAATATCAATAAAGGAATATACTTTATTCAGTTATTCAACGGTATTGATCATGTTCAACAAAAATTTATTATTGAATAAATAATATAAAATATAATTTTAAAAAGGTTTAATTCTTAAGAGAATTAAACCTTTTTAAGTTTTATAAATCCTAAGTTTTTAAATTTAAAATAGCAATTGGTTATGGCAAACATTAATAGAAAACAGTTTTTTCAAAATTTTGCGTTAGAAACGTTAGATGACAAACAACTTCCGGTTTATCCATACAAAGATCCATCGAACAAAGAGTTGCCGACCAGTTTGAGAAAAACTTCTACGGGTATTTCGGAATATACAGGTCCATGGGGCGAAGAACAAATTAAGCATTTGTGTAGAAGAACATTATTTGGCGTTACCAAAGCCGATATTGATTTTTTTAAAACAAAAACAATGGTTCAAGCAGTTGATTCAATTTTAAATATTTCAACTACTGACCCAAGCCCACCATTAAATCATTACAGTGGAAATGCTAACCAAGCTGATGCGGATGTTCCATTAGGACAAACATGGGTTAATGCCGTTGACAATCCAAATTTAAATGGTTCAAGGCGAAGTTCATTTAAAGCATGGTGGCTAAGTTTAATGGTTAACCAAGATAGAACCATTAAAGAAAAAATGAATTTATTTTGGCACAATCATTTTGCTACAGAAACCAATGTAGTTCAGTCGGCAAGAACTGTATACAACCACCACAAACTATTAAGGCAAAACTGTCTTGGTAATTTTAAAACTTTAAATAGATTAATAGCAACTGACCCAGCTATGTTGATTTATTTAAATGGTGAACAAAATACAAAAACTGCTCCAGATGAAAACTATGGAAGAGAGCTACAAGAACTTTTTACAGTAGGTAAAGATTTACCAATATATTATACCGAAGACGATGTAAAGGCAGCAGCGAGGGTAATGACAGGTTGGAGAAATAGCAGAACAACTTATTCCTCGTATTTCGATTCAACCAGACATGATACTACCAACAAACAATTTTCTTCTTTTTATAACAATACAGTAATTTCTGGAAAAACTGGAACTAATGGTGCTACTGAAGTAGATGATTTAATGACCATGATTTTTAATCATAATGAAGTAGCCAAACACATTGCCCGAAAAGTATATCGTTTCTTTGTTTATTACAATATTGATGAAAGTGTAGAAACCAATGTAATTACACCTTTGGCAACTATTTTTAGAAATAGCAATTACAATATTAAAACTTTAATGGATGCACTTTTAAAAAGTGAACATTTTTACGATTCGTTAAACATGGGTTGTGTGATAAAACCACCAATGGATCACTTAGTTGGTTTAGCTCGAACTTTCAATTTAATATATCCTGATTCTACAAATGTTGCAACACAATATTCGCATTATTTATATACACAGCAAGTAGGAATTTTATTAGGACAAGATATTGGCGATGCACCTAATGTTGCAGGTTGGCCAGCTTACTATCAGTCGCCACAATATTACGAACTATGGATAAATTCCGATTCATTACCAAAACGAAATCAAATTTGCGATTTATTGGTTTACACCGGTTATAATCGTTCTGGCTTTAAACTAATTCTTGATCCTATTGCTTTTGTTTCTCAATTTACATCACCTGAAGATCCCAATTTATTAATTAATCAAATTACTTCCTTATTGTTTCCAATTAATTTATCAAGCACATCAAAAACACAAATAAAAACTGCTTTTTTACTTTCTGGTCAATCAAGTGATTATTACTGGAGCGATGTATGGAATGAATACGTAGCTGCCCCAACTAATAACACAAAAAAACAAGCAGTTTATACCCGATTACAAGGAATGTTTAAATACCTTTTTGGTTTAGCTGAGTTTCAATTAATTTAATAAGAATTACATGATGAAAAGAAGAGATTTTATACAAAAAGCAATTACAGCAAGTGCGCTTCCTTTAGTAATAAATGGTTTTCCTGTTGAAGCATTGGCCGATAATCCAATAATTCAATATTTAGGAAAAGCAGGTGCAGAAGATAGGGTTTTGGTTTTAATTCAGTTAAATGGTGGAAATGATGGATTAAACACTGTTATCCCTATTGATCAATATACTAATTTAGCCAACGCTAGACAAAATATTTTAATACAACAAAGCAAAGTTTTGGCTTTAACTGGTACTCAAAAAACTGGCTTACACCCATCACTAAGCGAAGTTCAAGGACTTTACGATAATGGATTGGTAAATATTGTTCAAAGTGTTGGCTATCCCGATCCAAATTTTTCGCATTTTAGAGCCACCGATATATGGCTTACAGGAAGCGACAGCAATGTAAACGAAGATTCAGGTTGGTTAGGAAGATATTTAGATAATAAGTTTCCAAATTTTCCAACTAATTACCCAAGTGCTAATTATCCTGACCCTCCTGCAATACAAATTGGTGCTTTAATTTCACCTGCTATGCAAGGTAAAAACTCAAGTTTGGGAATGTCAATTACCGACCCAACTTCGTTTTACCAATTTATTACTGGCACCGTTGACCCAGCTCCAAATACTCCTGCCGGACATGAACTTACTTATGTTCGCTTAGTAGCGCAACAAACTCAACAATACAGTGGAACCATAAAAGCAGCTGCAGATAAAGCAACCAATATTTCTACTTTATACCCAACTGCTGGGCAAAATAGTTTGGCCGACCAACTAAAAGTGGTGGCAAGGTTAATTGCTGGAGGATTAAAAACTCAGGTTTATATGGTAAGTTTAGGTGGATTTGATACACACTCGGCTCAAACAGTTGCCAATGCTACCGAAACTGGAAGCCATGCTGTTTTAATGCAGCGCATTTCACAAGCGGTTAATGCATTCCAAGATGATTTGAAAAAACTAGCAGTTGATGACCGTGTATTAGGAATGACTTTTTCTGAATTTGGAAGAAGAATAAAATCGAATGACAGTTACGGAACTGACCATGGTGCTGCAGCTCCTTTATTTATTTTTGGTAAAAATGTAAAACCAGGTATTACAGGTAATAACCCAATAATTCCTGCTACTGTTAGCGTAAACGACAATGTGCCAATGCAAATTGATTTTAGAGCTATTTATGCAAGTATTTTAAAATATTGGTTTAAAGTAAGCGACAGTGAATTGAGCCCATTATTATTAAATAAAACTTTCCCATTATTGGATATTATAGCAGATGGAAGTACCAGTGCGGCCGAATTTACCGAAGCTAAAATTGGTGTATTAGAAAATTATCCAAACCCAGCAACTACTCAAACAACTATTAAGTTTACTTGTAGCGGTGGTTATGTTAAAATAAGGTTGTTCGATAATATTGGAAGAGAAATATTAACCGTAACTGAAGATACTTATAGCAGAGGAACGCACGAGGTAATATTAAACACAGAAAGTTTAAACAATGGAACGTATTATTACCAATTACAACAAGGTGCTTCGCAATTAATGAAAACTTTAATTGTAGCTAAATAACATATTATAAATAGTAGATTAAAAAAGTGATTACATACAATTTGTAATCTCTTTTTTTTATCGTTTTTAAGTGTATAAATTTTAATGTGTATAGGCTAGTCATGCCTTGTCTATAATTTTTACCGCAACAAACGTCATTGTGAAATACTGCATGTTCTGCCTCAGCGGGAAAGCAATCACAACAGCATTTGTCAAGCAGCACATCTCATTAATTTGGCAACCAAGTTAGCTAATGGCAAGTAATTATTTACAGCCAAGAAGATGCTTCCAGCATGACACCTCCCGAACCATTATTTCAGGTAATGGTGCAAAAAATAGTTGGTGTTTTTTAATAAAATAACTAATAATATCAAAGCGTAAATCAGAAAAATAAACTGGCTCTGCTGGAGAGCAACCAAATAGCGATATGATTTACCACGAGAAA